>Ga0183101_1001074_pt1 | contig 24618 bp, 23 predicted proteins | sample Biomet3_FD_127790 | JGI IMG/M metagenome (GOLD analysis project Ga0183101, IMG submission 127790) | Microbial communities from bioreactor (seeded with sewage sludge) at LBNL, California, USA - Biofuel metagenome 3 | ecosystem: Engineered > Bioreactor > Anaerobic > Unclassified ...
CACAGGTCACCCACTACACAGAATACATTCAGAAAAATCCGGAATGGGAGCTGGCAGGAATCTTCGCCGATGACGGCATCTCCGGCACCAACACAAAGAAGCGTACGGAATTCAACCGTATGATCGACGAGTGTATGGCCGGTAACATCGACATGGTCATCACCAAATCCATCAGCCGATTTGCCCGCAATACTCTTGACTGCCTGCAATACATCCGGCAGCTCAAGGACAAGAATATCCCGGTTTACTTCGAAAAGGAAAACATCAACTCCATGGATTCCAAGGGCGAGGTCATGCTCACAATTATGGCGTCCCTCGCCCAGCAGGAAAGCCAGTCTTTGAGCCAGAACGTAAAACTGGGCTTGCAGTACCGCTACCAGCAGGGGGAAATCCAGGTCAACTGCAATTGGTTTCTCGGCTATACCAAGGACGAAAATAAGCACCTGGTGGTTGTGCCGGAGGAAGCCGAAATCGTCAAGCGCATATACCGCGAATACCTTGAAGGCGCCAGTATGCTGAAAATTGCCCGTGGTCTGGAGGCAGACGGTATCCTGAACGGCGCGGGTCGGGAAAAGTGGCATACCAGTAACATCAGCACAATTCTGCGGAATGAAAAATACATCGGTGATGCCCTTCTGCAGAAAACCTACACCGTAGACTTCCTTACAAAACAGCGAATCAAGAACAACGGTCTTGTGCCGCAGTATTATGTGGAAAACAGCCACGAAGCCATTATCCCTCGTAAAATTTTTATGCAGGTGCAGGAAGAATTGGTGAGGCGACGTTTGGTGCATCAAAGCCCGAACGGGAAGAACCGAGTGTTTAGCAGCAGCCATTGCTTGTCAAATATCGTTTTTTGCGGCTGCTGCGGAGAGTTTTACCGCAGGATTCATTGGTACAACCGTGGCAAGAAGTCCATCGTCTGGCGGTGTATCAGCCGACTTGAAAACACCGGGCTGTTCTGCGATGCCCGCACCGTGCCGGAAAGCCAGATTGAGCAGGTGCTGGTCACCGCCATTAATCAGACATGGTGTGACAAGGATACCTTCCTCATCACCTTGCAAAAGAACATCGAAACCGTTCTGGAATCCGAAAAAGGCCAGCCGCTTACCAATGTCGACAAGCGGCTGGCCGAACTGCAAGAGGAGCTTTTGAAGCGAACCAGTGCCCGAACCGATTATGAGGACGTCGCCGAGGAGATTTACCGCCTGCGTGAGGAAAAGCAGAAGCTTCAGTTGGAAGGCGCCGGGCGGGACGAGCAAAAAAAGCGCATCGCCGATATGAGCACTTTCCTTCGGGAGCAGCCCACCGCCCTGACCCAATACGATGAGCCACTTGTCCGGCGGTTGATTGAAAAGGTCACCATCTACGAGGACAAATTCACCGTGGAATTCAAGTCCGGCGTGACGGTCGATGTGGATGAATAAGTGGTAAAAGAGCAAGGCGCTCTACGAAATTACATCGCAAGGTGCCCTGTCTCTAATCGTATTGATATAATAGAGATGCAACCATTTGAAAGAGTCTTATAAACCACTTGCAAAGGCCCCCTTTTATATGGTACAATCAATGAAATTGTATAAGGAGTAATTTAAAAACATGCGGCAAGGTATTCTTAGATAACTGTCAATTTGATAGCGGGAACAAAGTGAACCCCCTGATTTTCATTAGGGCTAGTTTTTTGTACCCAATTTAAGAATACTTTTATCATATGATTTGACGTGGAACATGGGTGAGATTGCAAGCTGCTCTCTTGCTGCACATGCCTCCTATGTCAATTCCCTCATTCACTATTCCCTGGTGATAAAAGTATTTATTGCCAGGGAATTTTTGCGCCCTTTTGGGCCTCGGATTAGAAGGGAAAAAACGATATGAAGACAGTTAACATTGGTATCTTGGCGCATGTTGACGCGGGAAAAACAACTTTAACAGAAAGTTTATTATACACAAGCGGTGCTATAGCAGAATTAGGCAGTGTAGACAAAGGAACAACAAGAACAGATTCTATGCTTTTGGAAAAACAACGTGGAATTACGATCCAAGCCTCCGTTACTTCTTTTCAGTGGGGAGATACTAAAATTAATCTTGTTGATACTCCCGGCCATATGGATTTTTTGGCTGAAGTATATCGCTCATTATCGGTATTGGATGGTGCAGTTCTAGTGATCTCTGCGAAAGATGGTGTGCAGGCTCAGACGCGGATTCTGTTTCACGCCCTGCAAAGCATGAAGATCCCCACACTTCTTTTTATCAACAAAATTGACCAGAGTGGGGTCGATTTGCAGAAGGTTTACCGGGATATTAAAGATAAGCTTTCGACTGAAATTCTGATAAAACAAAGAGTAGAGCTGTTTCCCGATCTAAGCGTAACGGATCAAATGGATTTGGAACAATGGGATATTATAATCGCCGGAGATGACGAGCTGCTTGAAAAATATACGCTTGGGGAACAACTGGACATTGCAGCCCTCAAGCGAATTGAAAAGCAAAGGTTTCAGGAGTGCACATTATTCCCGCTCTATCATGGAAGTGCGAAAAAAAACATTGGGACTCCATCTCTGATCGATGCGATTTCGAATGTAGATTCGACAACCGGCAATCATGACGCTGAATTGTGCGGAAATGTCTTTAAGGTGGAATACCTGAAAAAAGGGTGTCGCATGGTATACCTGAGGCTATATGGCGGAACTCTACACACGAAAGATACCGTCATGGTAGCAGCTGGCGATGAAAAAATAAAAATCAATGAAATTAGGGTTCCTTCAAAGGGCGAGATATGCTGTGTGGATGTTGCCAGCTCTGGAGAAATTGTTATTTTACCCGGAACACCATTAAAGCTGAATGATGTAATTGGTAATGCAGAACTGATGCCCCGCAAAATATGGAGCGATTTTTCACGGCCTATGATGCGGGCTACCATTCACCCGGTGAAAGAGACAGAACGCGAATTGCTTCTGGAAGCCTTGACAGAAATAGCTGATGTTGACCCACTCTTGCGTTATGATGTGGATTCCATGACTCATGAAATCACACTTTCATTTTTGGGTAAAGTGCAAATGGAAATTGTATGCGCCTTGCTGGCGGAAAAATACAACATAGCCGCAGCACTGGGTAATCCTACCGTTATCTTTATGGAAAGGCCATTGGCAAAATCCGTTTATACGATTCATATAGCGGTACCGCCGAATCCTTTTTGGGCGTCCATTGGTTTGTCTATCGAACCACTGCCGCTTGGATCGGGAATCCGCTATGAGAGCCGAGTTTCTGTGGGATACCTCAATCAATCCTTTCAAAATGCAGTTGCAGATGGAATTCGTTACGGCTGCGAGCAAGGTTTATATGGTTGGGAGATAACAGACTGCAAAATTTGCTTTGAATACGGCTTATATTTTAGCCCTGTCAGCACTCCCGCAGACTTTCGCTCCTTGGCGCCTATCGTTTTGGAACAAGCCTTGCGTAAATCCGGGACTGAATTATTGGAGCCCTACCTATCGTTCACAGTTTATGCTCCTCAAGAGTATATGTCCCGCTCATATAACGATGTGAAAAAATATGAGGCAACCGTTGGCTCGACGGACATAAAAGGCAGTGAGGTCATCCTGTCTGGTGAAATACCAGCTCGTTATATTCAAGAATACAGAGAAGAACTTGCTTTCTGTACGAATGGCCTTGGGGTCTGCCTTACAGAATTAAAGGGGTATCAAGTCAGCACCAGTAGTCCTGCCTATCAAGCACGTCGTCCTAATCCAAAATTAGATAAAACGCGTTACTTGTTCAATAAGCTGGACACGTAAGAGCCGAAATAGGGAGGAAAACTTTTTCCTGCCTATTTCGGCTTGTGGTTCTTCAAATATCCTTGTTAAGTGATGAGGCTAGGAAGGGGCTCATCCTACTCAAAGCTGCTCTTTATATTCCTTTTCTTTTCTATTTTCGATAGTCTTTTCGAAGAAATGGTTCCTCGACACTTTCGGAAACAAGGAGTTTGTATTTCTGCGGATGGCGGTATGCGTTGCCATGAACCTCATTGTTTCTATAATTTCTGATTTCATCAATAGGAAAATCAGCAAGATAGATTCCTTCCCGTTCTCCTGCTTCAACGATTAGAGTATCCCTGGAACCGGAATCGGAAGGCCTGTAGGCCATCCCGTCAAATGCGGTGGAGTGTCCGTTGCAGTCAGGCTGCCCAAGTGGATAATTCACGGTCGCGATACCAACCATGTTTTCATAGGCTCGCGCTCGCAGTTGTGAAATGCGGTTAATCTCCATCGGGCATGCATTTGGCACCAAAATAATTTCAGCGCCTTTCAGCATCAGGATGCGAGCACTTTCCGGGAACTCGCGGTCGTAGCAGATCATCGCGCCAATCTTCACGTTGCCTTGCTCAGTGTTGAGATCGGCAACGTAAAAATCATCACCGGCCGTCAGCCTGCATTCGTCGCCAAAATCGCAGGTATGTACTTTCGCATAAGTGAGCACACGATTGCCGAAACGGTCGAAAAGGCATAACGTGTTCCTCGGCAACGGCTCGTACTTTTCAAGAAAAGTGATTCCGATTGCCATGTCAAGCTCTTTCGCTAGTGCGGCGAACGAACGCATAAATTCGCTGTCGGCCGATATAGCGCTTGCTTTCAATTCGTCAATATTTTCTGGAATGTTGTAACCAACGCTCCACATTTCGGGAAAAAGAGCGATATCCGCGCCCATTTCCTTTGCTTTTTTGCAATGCTGTACTCCTTTTTGCAGATTTTCCTCCAATGTATTTTTCGGCAGAAGCTGCAATAAGGCGACTTTCAGATTTTTTATCATAGAATCCCCTTTCTCTATTAAATTATATTAAGTTTCAGAAATCACTTTTGCCATTCTGAAATTTACCAAAGAAACGCCTCTTCTGACTGCAATATTTTCAGCCTGTACGGTGTACCCAAGTTTTTCAAACAAAGGTTTAGCCGTAACGGAAGCGTACGTTTCAAAGCAAACCGCACTGTTCTGTCCGACACGTCGCTCCAATTCCGTTACCAGCGCTATTGCAATACCAACACCTTGATAATCCTTATTCACAAAGAGCCTGTCCAGATAGCCGCTTTTGTCCATATCGGCAAAGCCCGCAATCACTCCGTTCCACACAGCCACCAAAGTGGTGTGCTCCAAGAAGGAGTGATTCCATTCGTCTAAATTGACATGACCTGGGGCCCAAGCGTCAAGCTGTTCTTTTGTATAGTCCTTCACGTTTACCGTGTGAACAGTATCGTAAAACAACTGCGCCAGCAAAACGCAGTCGTCCGGTTCGTATTCTCTGATAAACATCATAACCCCCGTTGTATTCCTTGCATAGAAAGGCCATTTTTCGGCTAGTATCTTCGTACTGTTCCCACGCACACGCCAAAATCCGAAAAACATCTATCCTGTACTCTCACCAAGCCCCAAAAATGAAAAACATCTATCCTGTCCTGTCGTGAAAGCCCGTTATCAATCCTGTTCTCTCGCGAACGGAATCCGACCCGATAGACTGATTTCCATGCACAAGCAAAATCACGTTCTGGGTGTACAATTTAAAATTGTAAAAACGCACAAATGGCTTATTTACTGGACTTTTACTACACTCACTTCTCAACTCGTGACATCAATACTACCGTCTCAACGTGCATCGTTTACGGGTGCTGAAGGCAATACCGTATCAGTCACAACTTCCGGAGAAGGCAATGCAGATTTTTTACGTAAGTCAGTTCTGTATTTACTGCTATCAATACTTGTTGTAATTCCAATCTTAAATATAAATGTAAGTTTGTAAGGGTCTGGTTTATTGTTCTCGTCATAGCCACCAACGATAACTTTTTCAACAATTGTTTCAAATAATGTTGGATCAAATTCTGTAATCACCTTATTTTCTTCAATCGCTTTTCTAAATTCCGATACCCTTTTCATCACCTCTTTCTTTAATATTGTCGAATCTGATAATGACTGTTTTTCCGAATCCAAGTAATTCAACTGTTGGATTATTGGTTTGTGCTTGATGTCGTATTCCTCATCAGTGATCTTTTTATCTACTAACAGATCAATCAATGTCGAATCTTTTCTCTTAAGCTCTGCAATTCTGTCGTCAACATCTTCTAAATGTTTAACCTCACCATCATTTGATAAGGTTGTTTCGATTCTTTTCATTAACTTCTCATAAGCATTCGAATCGTTTGATACAAGTGAAGAATATAGTCCCATGAATGCTTGCTCGATAAGTTTCTCTTCAATACCTTTACTTTTCTGGCAATATTTCTGCCCTTTTTTTACCGCCACCTGGCATTGCCAGATTGTCTTCTGGTGCGATGTTCCTGAATGCCAATTACGACGTGTCAATACATGATGACAATAGCCACATTCAAGTCTGCTTGAGAATGTATATTTTCTACTGTAATTGGTTCTCACTCCTGTTGTATCATTCACTCTAGGATGATTTCTTTTCTCAAGTGTCTTTTGTACTTCATCGAACTCTTCTCGGCTAACAATTGCTTCGTGATGATTACGAATTAGGTATTTGTTTACCTCTCCATAATTTTTTAATCTTCTTTTGCTGATTGGATCAACTGTCATGGTTTTTCCGGACAGCAAGTCTCCAACATATTTTTCATTCTTCAATATGCCAATGATCGTAGTGTCCGGCCATACTGATTTACCTCGCTTAGTCTTTTTCCTTTTTTGCTCTAGTTCGTGCGAGATTGTTTGTGCACCAACACCCTCTAAATATCTTGCAAAAATATACCTAACGACTTCTGCTTCTTCGTGATTGACAGAAATGCTTTTCGTGACGGGATCATAATCATATCCCAAGCAACCGCTGAATCCGACAAGCTCTCCAGCTGCCATTTTATGGCTCAGCCCAGATTTTACATGATCTGATATATTTTGGACTTCTTGCTGAGCAACTGATGATAGAACTGTTAGAAGAAGTTCTCCATCCATTGATAACGTCCGGATGTTTTCTTCTTCAAAGAAGACTTCAACATTGTTGTCTTTCAGCATTCTGACATGTTGTAAAGTATCTACTGTATTCCTTGCAAATCTAGATATGGATTTGCATATCACTAAATCAATTCTTCCTGCCAAGCAATCAGCAATCATTCTCTGGAACTGTTCTCTTTTATCTGTAGAGGTACCTGTAATAGCCGCATCAGCATAAATGCCAGCGAATATCCAATCATCATGCTTTTTGATCAGTGATTCATAATATTCTTTCTGAGATTTATAGGAACTCATTTGCTCATCAGAATCTGTCGAGACTCTGCAATAAGCAGCCACCTTGAGCTTTCCACTATTTCTTTCAATTACTTTTCTTGTGGGAACTCCTGACCCTTTTATAAGTTCAACTTTTTGTCCACCTTCATTCATAATATATCTCCTGTGTTCATATTACTATATATCGTAGATACATTCAATGACTATTCCTTCTTTTTTATAGGCGTTTAGAATTTTCTTTTGAACTTTGTTATATTCCGAATCAGAAAGCATTTCTTTTTTGTGAAGATAATTCAGCATTGTGAGCTCTGCTGTGAAGTCCAGCAGAGCATGCCCATCTGTAGCAGTTATCCGATAATGTTTTCCATCAATCATGCCGTTCATAGATGAATTTTCACATGCTCCTGTGCATTTTCCTTCTTCATCCTGTATATTTGTATCTCTTCTTCTGGATACATCCATCTCTTCGATACATGATATCCACTGATTTCTCCTTTTTTTCGTAACGCAGTCACATGATGCGTTGTACACTTCAGTACGAATGCGGCTTCTTCTGTTGTTAACAAATTGATTTTCATTTCAACCTCCATATCATATTTCTCGACTGTTAATTGACGTCGTCTAGTCAATCATCTGTCGTGATTCGATAACATTGTAATGCCGGTCTCAAATTGACACGTCACCCTAGTAGTCACAATAGTGGACTAAAAGACAGCTATTGTTTCTGCTTTAGCTGAAAAGCTAGACGTATTATTTCGTCTAATTCATATGTATCTTTTCCATTCCTGATAGATCCACCAGTGAGCAAATAATCTGATGAAACCCCTAATGACTGTGCTATGTTCATCAACAGATCTAAAGCCATGCTTCTTTCACCGTGCTCGATCTTTGATAAATGAGAGGAAGAACAGCCTACTCTTTGTGCCAGTTCAGAACAGCTCATTCTTTGTTCTACCCTGCATGCATGTATTCTTTTCCCTATTGCAATCATGTCAAATCTCATAATCAGTTATAACCCTTCATCGTCAACCTTTACTCAAGCAGATTCTACGGCCGTAGAGATCTAATGTAATCGGACGCTTAGTGTAAAATATATGACTATCCGTCCTGTTACAATCTAATAATTGCAAAACAGCTGGTACAGATTTGTACCAGCAAGTGCATTTCTTTGGTAAGGTATACCCATTTTTATGGGTATATATGAATTGGGGCTTATCAATTACCGTAAATATAGAAAGATAAATAGCCCATGATCTCATACGAACCTCTAAAGAAAACGCTTAAGGCAAAGAATTTGACAAAATACTATCTAATAAAGCACGGCATTTCTAAAGGGACAATTGACCGTATGAATAAAAATGGCTATATCAGCTTGTATACTGTCGAAAAAATATGTGCAATTTTGGACTGTGATATGACAGGCGTTGTCAGCATAAGTATTAAAAAGAGCAAATAAAATTATAGTTTGTTCAAACAGCCAGCAATAATCATAAAAGACTCAAGGTATGAATTCTATTTCGCTGTTTGAATAGAATTCATGCCTTTTTGCATATTAAATATGGGGGTTTTAATATGGGAAAGCTACAGGCTCCTGCAATTCTAGAATTATTAATTCAAGAATCTGACGAAAATCACACTTTAGCTATGAGCAACTTGGTAAACGAATTGGATTTTCAGTATGGCATCACAGCTGAACGGCACTCATTGGGAAGAAAGATAAACAGCCTAAACGATGATTATGACATAGGCATTGAATATGACAATGCCAACAAAGGATATAGGCTTACAAAGCATCTATTTACACGTGCCGAACAGTTCATGCTTTGCAATGCACTGCACGCTGCAACATTTGTAAATAAGAGTATCAGTGATGAACTAATCAAAAAGATTCTCAGCACTGGATCAAGATATTATAAAGCTGAATTTCAATCTATCATTTTCCATCCAAATCCAAGAAAAGTTGAGAATGAGCAACTTATGCAAAATATGGATATTGTAGAAGTTGCCATAATGAATGGTTACAAAATCTCATTTGATTACATGCATTATGAACTCGATATGCACATGCATATCAAAAATAAAGTTCCAATCATTGCTGAGCCAAGATATATAACGTATCAAGGAGCACAAGCATATTTAATTATCACTGGTGGGCGACATAAAGGATTCATGGTATATAGGTTCGACAAAATCGCCAATGCTAAAATAATTAAAGAAAAAGTGCCCTATCTAGATTCCAATATGGATGCTTGCGAATTTTCCAACAGCAAATTGTTTATGTATACAGGAGACACTATGAATGTCACATTTAGAATCAAAAAAAGTAAGCTAGACCTCTTAGTAGATTCATTTGGATTAAACATCCATCCACACGAATACAACGATGAGCTCTATGAATGTACCGTAAAAACCACTGATAAAGCTGCCGTGATATTTGCACAAAAATATATAGATGTTGTAGAACTGGCTAGCCCTAGAGAATTGCGTGAAAAGATGCGTACATTGCTTAGCAAAGCTGCAGAAATGTATTCCAAATAATGTCGTCAAATCGATAGCTTTACAGCTTAGCATCTGATAATATCGCATCGGAGGAACATTTCTATGTATCTTAAAGATGCTGTCGCAATACGTATACAGGAACTATGTTCAGAACGGAGTATTACAATACATGAATTGAGCCTACTGGTCGATGTGTCCTATTCAACGCTTTATAATGCAGCAACAAGAAAAACAACTGCAATACGAATGCATACTATTGAATGTGTATGCGATGGTCTCGATATTTCAATCGCAGAATTTTTCCACTCAGATTGTTTTTCACAACAACTTGATCTGTAAAGATATCCATCTGGGGTGTCCCACCCCACAACGCTAAAATCACAGAATTTATAAAATAAGCAAGATGTCAGTGTACTGACCACATTCTCAATTAATATTTGCTAATATCTCATTGGAGGTGGTATGAAATGTACATGCATGAAGCTGTCTCGGACAGAATTAATGAAATTCGTAAGGAAAATAATGTATCAATCCGGCGGTTAAGTTCTGTTTCAAATGTCCCGTATTCAACTCTTTATGCCATAATAACGAAGAAGACAAAAGCTATAAAGATTGCAACATTGGGAAATATCATATGTGGCTTAGGGGTGTCACCAAGAGATTTTTTTGTCGATTCGACATTCGCAAAGAATTTTGAAAATTAGCAATTTAAAAAGGTGAATACATCTCAGCAATCGGATAAATAAGATTTTGTGTCAACATGCTAACGCATTAGCCGACTAATCTTAGACAATCTGATACTATGCTGATGGAGGTATTCACCTATGTATTTTCATGAAGCAATTGCTCTGCGAATCAATGAGCTCAAAAGCAATAAAAGCATGTCAATATATGCCCTGGCTATCAAATCAAAGCTTTCATATTCGACAGTTCACAATATTGTGACCAAGAAGACGAAAGCACCGATGATCCACACGTTAGATCACATTATTCATGGGCTAGAGATTTCGTATCGGGATTTCTATGACACTGCATATTTTGGTCAACATCTGCCGATATATCCAGTGAACAGGCATCATAAAAGCACTAGTAAACGCCCTTGATCTTCCGCATTATTGCCACACAATGCGGGCATCTTTCTTTTTCCATATTGGAATGATATCCACATGAAGAACATTTGCAGCCAGGTAGAAATATCTCTCCTGTCACAGAGCTATCATCTTTACGTGTGTCATGATCCAATGTGGGATTGCTTGCTGCATTGCATCAAGAGTTACATCATCTTTTGCCACATGGATCCCTTTTCTTACATTTGTCATGATATCCATTCCCTTATACCTTTTTATTAGTTTCTAATATTTTGACACAAATGGTTCAGAAAGCTATGTTGATCGTTATCTGAGCGTCATTCTTGCCAGATCTGAAGTCACTAGGGGTCTTAGCAAAGGTTGCCTGATATCTGTCATCACCATAATATGTCAGCTTATAATGCTTTCCTTCTTCAGTGATTTCAAAGCCAAGATCTTTCATGGCTTGCCGCAGTCTGGCGGACATTCCATTATAATCCTTCAAGAGCCGTTTTACTTCTGCTGCTTTAGATTCGCTCAGTTTCTGATAATCATTATTTTGAATGATATCAGTGACAACATCCGCTCTTCTTGATTTTGGTGTAATCGTCTGCAATGCATCCGACAGAGCCGTAAGGATCAGATCTTTTACTTCACCTGGATAGAATTCCAGTTCATCACCCATATACAGAATAGGTATGTCTTCTCTGCAGTCTATCTTTGCCCTCAGCCCCTGATTTTCGAACTGAAGTGCCTCATTTGCTCTGGTGAGTTCATCTACCTTCTGCTGCAGTTTCTGCATATCTGCATCAAAGCTTTCAAGCAGTTTATCTGCTTCGTTCTTTGCATCTTCGACTGCCTTCGTATGGATCCTTCTCTCTTCTTCACTGAGAGATGCATTCAATTCTGCAGTTTCCTTCTCTGCTAACTGTCTGGCTTTTTCAGCTGCGATGCGTTCATCATTGCTCCGGACAAGTCTCTCACGCAGCAATGCATTATCTACTCCCTGCCAAGTATAAAGTGTATCTATCATCTGTGCATTTCCAAATTGAATAACTGATCGCAGGACCTTAGAAAAAAGGATTCTCCCGTTCGCATCAGTGTCTTGGAACAGATATCTGCGATATGGAACTGCTTTAGTAGGATAATAGATGCCAATCGCTCCATAGTATTCGTTCTTATCATTGCATTCTGCACGCAGCTTTGCATTTGTCCTCAGACTTCTCTGCACGAACACATGTGCTATGCCCTTTAACCTGCTTGCCAGCAGATCAACATCGACAGGCTCTTTATCTTCACTAGTTCTGGACACATACACTACAGGAAGCCGATAATGCTTCTTTTCATTGATGACATCTGTAATGAGCTGCAGATTATCTTCATCGATATATGTAACAGACCGTTTTACAGGGAGACCTTCATCATCCTTCAAATATCCGCCTGCAATCAATAGTGTAATGAAATGCGGTGTAGAATACCTTGCATCCCTCTCCAGTGCATCTGCAGTGTAGCTCCTGTCTAAACGAATCGCCATCTTCATTTGTTCGAAATTCATGATGTAGTCTGTATCCCAGACAGATCCATCATCTTCCTTTTTTTCGTAACGGATCGCGATGATATCTAGTTTCCGATGTTCTTCAATTGCGAGCCATAAACTATCACTGCCATATTTGATGCTATGCTCTCCGTGCCAGTTGATATCTGGAATGACATTATTGGCATGGATGCTCTCCTTGTTCCATTTGAGGACCAGCATGATAAAAGCATCCTTGGTCAGTTTCTTATTGATATCTAAAATTGTTGAGAAAAGCAGCACGACCGACCACTTCCTTTCTATTTATGTTCTCTATTGCTGTTCATGTTCAACGCAGGAACTCATTCACTGCGATCTTTCTGGTAAGTCTGTCATAATGGACAATCGCTTTGAATTTCCTGCCCTTTTTCGATTTGAAATCAATTGCTCTGACGGTCCTTCCATCATTCAGAGCTGTTTTCTCTTCATCGGTGAATTGATGGCCGCACCAGCTTGCAGGACATGTGCCTTGAACAGACTGCTCCCCTGTAAAGCTGATCTTCTTGAACCCATAGAATTTCTTGCCTTTGTATTGCTGCTGGCTGAGTGATCCTGTTACACCATAGGTCCTGCCTGTCTTTGATCTCAATCCTTCGATTGTGATCTCTTTCCCTTCCAGCAATTGAGCACATTCATCATCTGTGAATCGATGTCCGCCCCATTCTCTGCTGAATGAGATTTCTTTCCCTTTGAATGTGCCTGTGAAATGTTCCTTCTGGTTCTCGACAGCTTCCTGCTTACGGACTTCATGATATTTACTGCCATTCGCCTTCATGGTCTCACGGTCATCGATGATCATCTGCTGGATCTGATGCAGGCATTCATTCGAATCCACCTTGCCCGCAGCAACATCAGCCATCTGTGCATATACCTGTTCGGTCATCTTCAGATCACTGATATGCGTATCTGGCAGCAGTGCATAGCTTGCCTCGCCGCAGTCTGCCATTGTGATCTTGCCCCGCCTATCTACCAGCAGAGGGTACTTTGCCCTCGGATTGGTAACATCAGAATAGATACTTGTCCTGGTAGCACCGGTGCCGACGTTGTATTTCTCCAGTTGTTTCATCAGCCATTTCATGGTTGGCTGTTTGGGCTTAGGATTCGCACCTTCGTACACAAAAGGAACAGCAGTCGTGCCGAGTCCCCTGGCATTTTCAGTCTCATCTTCCTCTACCATGACATCGCCATATACTGCCTTCCATCCGGGCTCGACCGGAACATTCGCTGTTCCTACGAACTTAGGATATTTCTGGATATGACCTTCCTGATGCTCATATTTATAGTCTGGTGCAAGAGTGGACAGATAGTTCTTAGCTAAGAGCTCATAGATCTCTTTGGCACCAGGTCCGAACTTTTCCAGAGCATCCAATGATACAGGTACATTCGTACCTGGCCGGTTGGCACCATGAGCACCGCCTGACTTGACATGCGTTGCACGTGGAGACCGGCGTGTCAGCAACGCTGGATTCACATCGACTACCGCTGCAATCTTATCCACTAAAGGGAGCAGCTCATTGAACTGCTCGGCTGTGATCACCTTATCATCTGTTCTTGGATAGGATACGATCTGCTGTTCATACATCTTCTGATACGTATCCAGGACGGTCTTAGAACGCAGTCCTTTACCTGCAAGTGCTGCTGACATTGCCGCTAGATCCAGGAACTTTGGTGGGATCGAGGATTTCATTGCCTTGCTGTCACATATGACAGTTGAATCGGTATAAATTTCTGGCACATCTTCCTTGTTCTCGTACTTTGTTTCTTCTTTATTTGTATAGATGACATCATGGTCATCTTTGAAGCGGTTCTGATAGAAAGGCTTTTTGACATAGGCGTTGCAGAGAGCCAGCTGATCACCGACAAGTTTGACCATAGCGGACTTCAGTCTTCCCTGCCGCGGCACAATACCTCTGGCAGTATAGGCACAGGCAAGACGGGTCCACTGCATGGATAGATAATCCCAGCGTGTCCGATATACTGCCTGCTTATAATCCGGATCATCGTACATGCATTTGATATTGGTGCCAAGAAGTTTTCTTTCCCTAAAGGACTTCTGGATGCTTGATACAGCTTCATCCGTGAAGAACATCCGGGTAAATTTATTTGCTTTAATATTCTTCAGATGACTGATGATTTCCCATGCCAAAAGCTCACCTTCACCAGAAGGATCATCATCAGTAGCAATAGAGATCTCATCACATTGGGACAATCCGTCATTGATCTTCTTGAGGACATCTTCGATCTTTGGTTTTTTTGCATACTTCCACGCGAGATCATTCTCATTCCATGGCAGATTATCAGGAGACCATGAATGATACTGTTTTGCTTTTTCTGCCGGAACTTGCTTTTCAGCATCATCAATATATCCATATAAATGTCCGACTGCATTGACGATCAGATAATGCTCACCATTATATGAACCATTCATGCCACCAAGGGCTTTTGCAAAATTCTTAGCAGCACTTGGCTTTTCACATAGTATTCCTATCATCAAAATTCTCCATTTTTATCTACAAAATCGAATATTTCTTGTTTAATATAAGTCCATGAAGACAGTAACAATTATTAGTGGAAATATTAACCAAATATATTATCAAAATCAGCGTAAGCTCTTCTATATTAATTTAGACCAGACAACGATCTCATCACAAGATCAACGTCTTTGTTTTCAAGTTCTTGAATGATATGTAGATACGTCTTTTGTGTAGTAGTCATACTCGCATGGCCCAATCTGCGTGCAACGCTTGCGATAGAGACACCAGCAAACAATAACAATGATGCATGAGTATGTCTCAATCCATGTACGGAAATCACAGGAATGTTTGTATCCTTACAATGTCTTGCCAAAATATCATTAACTGTAGAGTTATATGTCTTCTTATTTACAAAAATAGGTTTATCTGTTGGCAGTCCTTTCACTAGTTCAGAGAACTGTGCAACAGTCTGCCAATCAATTTGAACTTTTCGAACAGAAGACTTATTTTTAGTTGGTAAAAAACCTGTATTTGATTTATAATCCCAAGTTTTACTAATAGATAATGTCTGATGTGAAAAATCAAAATCATCAGGTGTTATTGCAAGTGCTTCTGAAAACCTCATCCCTGTCTTTGCCACCAAGAGAATGAACCAATCCCAATTAATACTTTCAGTCAGTTCTAGACTGCAGATTAATGTATGAAGCTGAAACTGATTCAAATATTTAATCTTTTTTACACGCGGCAATTTTCCTTTAATTATTGCTTTTCTTGTTGGATCTCTTTCAATTAATCCCTCATCAACAGCATCTAGAATTGCACCTTTGATTTGATGATGAAAATCCAATGTTGTTTGTTTTTCGTGGTATTCAGCATAGCTATTTAATAACTCTTGATATGTGGATCTATTAATTTCACACACCTTTACTTCCGGTATTAGTTTCTCAACCCATTTTTGAGTCATTAAATATTTGTCCATTGTAGCTTTCCTGATTGCACCCTTTTTATACACATCAACCCATTTTTTATAATATTCAGAAAATAATTCTGCTGATTGTAAATCACTATTCATTAGCATCCTCCAATTTTTACAATTGCTTACGCTGATGAAGGGTGATAAGATTATCTAAGTTAGTTAAAAACTCCGATAAGTGTTCTCTTTCTTCGGATTGTGAAGGAATTTGTATCTCAATATCTGCCATAACATTGTTCATCAATTTCGGATTACCAACATATGAAACATATCCTTTGGAAACATTGTTTAACGCTTCTGCAATCATTTGATTTGCTTTAACTTTATCTGAAAGCAAAACACCGCAAACATTGGTACAGTAGAACTTTCCATCTCTATAACAAACTGTTCCGGCATTTGCGCCATCAGTCGTCCAAGTAATAGCATCTTCATACAAATAGTCTTTATAATATCCCATTAAGCCTTTATCTTTTGTTTGAGATGAGTAGACAGGATAGGGCATTTCATCTGTTTTTGCTTCCGCCGTTAAAGTCGTTGCAAGGACATTACCACGCGTCATCCTGAATAGTTCAGAAACCTTACGCTGTTCCCAAACTAAATCCATTTATATCTCAAAACCACCTTCTAAAATGAATTTTTGAAGAAGCTGATGCACCCTAATCCTTATTTTTGCAGGAGAATAATTAACACCATCCTTTTGTTGAAAATACTGTTGTGCCTTGGAAATGTTGACAGTCGCTTTTAAACTATCAAATCGACCGAATTCGTTAATATTATTCTCATTAACAACAGAACTCATGAAATTTCGCAATTGTTCTTCGTCAACTCCAATGGCTTCGGCCATTTTATGTATTTGATCATTTTTTGCGTTAACTTCATATTCCGTGATGTAATCACGCAATGTTTTGTCTGCCTCCATAACAATATTTCCGCTTTGTACATCATTTAAGAAAATATTTGCATACTTTTGTTCCTCTTGGCTCAGAGATGCAAATGACTTATGTAGTTCATCTAATACATTTTGCATTTCTTCCGCAGTAACATTAGGCTGTACAAGTAGTTTACTATATTTTTCAAATCTGCTGTTCATGTATTCTGTATCAATGTCATCTGTTTCAATCTCTGAAATATGTGCATTGATATCGTACGGGACATCTTCTGAGCCGCCATCTCCGCCACCGCCTAATAATTCTTTATATCTTTGCACTAGAGTAAGATAGATTGTTTCATTGATATTCACATGGATACAGATTTTCATCTCATTTTTTTCAAAATCGTAATCTAATTTGTTCCATTTGAAATCCTGTATTTTCGCCGCTTCCAAATGATCATTAAAACTATTGAAAAGTTTAGCGAACTTTCCTCTTTCTGTTTTATCATCAGGAAGTTTGCTGAAGCTATCGATACCGGCATTTTTAAATAATGCAGAAATATCTGAGGCTTCATCAGGAAGTGTGGGCAGGAATGAGTCTTTGATATGGCAGCAGGGCAGAGATATCTGAACATCTCAACATGACCATATCAAGTAAGTTGTCTATGTTCCTAAAACCGTATGCCAATCGTACAGTCAGCTTGATCTTGTTGTTCGTTGCCTCTATGCGTGCATTGGAAAGATGATACCTGGCAGTATTGATGATCGCCTCATAATGTCTCCTGATCTTCTTCTGCAGTTCATAAATCGGCTTGATCTGTGAATGCGATGCCTTCCACAGCCAGTCCTTCAATGATCCTTCGAGCTCTTCCAGGGGAAGGTGGATCAGTGTCCGCAGATACTCCTTCAGCTGGTAGGCCTTATATAGTTTCCTGTCTGTCTTGGCAATGAATTCCAATTGTGCCTTCTGCCTCGCCGTAAGGTTCTCAGGAGCCTTCCCAAGAGTGAACTTTGTGTTCTTGATCTGGTCTGCTGTCCTGTCTTTCTCTTCGCCTTTCTTTGGCCTTCCACGGCCCTTCTTCGGCTCATGATTGTTTGCACGTGCACGCTGCCATGCCTCTGTCCGTACTTCATCTATCGCTGCCTGTGCCCATTCCACCATGTGATAGCTGTCCAGGCACCGATGTGCACTGGGGATATATTCCTCCATCGTCTCGCTGATCCATCTGGCACCGTCAGCTGTGACGCATTCGATCGATGCACGCTGTTCTTCACTGAGCTGTTCAAAGAATCCCCGCAGCACTTCCTTGCCATGTCTCTCATGTACCCATATGACGCTGTTGGTGTCATGGTCAACGATGACGGTGATGTACTTGTGGCCTTTCTTATAGCTCGTCTCATCGATGCCGATGTGCTTCAGACCATTGAAACGGTGCTCTGGACATGGGTCCGCATCCTTCCTGTATCTGGAGATGATAGGCCCGATGGTGTTCCATGCGATCCGCATGTACGTGGATACCGCAGTCTTGGGAAGATACAGCGCCATCCATGCAGCAGTGTTCTCAAAGTCCATTGTGAAGGATGAATGATGCCGTGCCCAGGGGACATATTCCGTGAGTACTCCATGGACAGGGCATTCGATCCTGTGCACCGGTGCTTCAAGGAATACCTTTGTATATCCCATGTCCAGAGATCTCCACTTGCGGGTCTCTAGAGAATCGTAGTATGAGCATTTCTTCTGGCATACTGGACACAGGCACTGCTGTCCCTTTGTAGGATGCACAGAGATGGTGAATCTATCATCTTCCGCGCAATATTTATAAGAATCTATCACAATGTTCTTGACGCGGAGGAGCTGCTTGATTAAAGTTTTGTTGGGCATGGTTTTACTCCTTATTTCTTTGCAAAAATAAGTATAAAATCCCATGCCCATTTTTAATAGGTATAAATCAAGTGCAGATATAGATATTTACTGCTCATTCATCATTTCTGTTACCCACAAGTGTTGATGAAGAGCCAAATATCTTCAAATATTTGGTTCATTTTTGTAAGATTTATATCTAGGCGTTCAACAAAAAGACCAAATGGTCGATCGCCAGAATAAAGTTTGACCGCTTTGATTATATTTTGTTCCATTGTGTGAGGGTAACGATAATATTTCACAGTGCCAAATGGCTTATCCGGTCCTGCTAAACGATTTGTTCTTGAAAATGCCTGAATGATATTTTCATATCTCAAAACTTTATCCAAATAAAGTGTATTTATCCATTTGGAATCAAATCCCGTAAGCATTTGATCAACTACAATCAACAGATCAATCTGCTGATCTTTTTCTTTTTCAATACGTTCATATGGCTTCTTATGTGCCATACGCAGTGCAATATCTTTCTTTAACTTGTCGTGCGTCTGAAGTGAAAAATCCTGGCCATATCTTGCATTATAATCCGTGATAAGTTCGACAAGCCCATCTTCTTTGAACTTGACTCCACCATTATTATCGATGTTTGGGTCAAACAATGCAGTTACTTTCAAAGAGACTGCTTTCTCTTTAAATAACCGATAATATTGTATTGCTTCTGGAATCGAATTCGTTGCAAATATTGCATGATACTTGCTATTTTGACTTAGAGTAAGCCAATTCTCTACAATGTCATCCACAACAGCATTTTGATGCTCGATACGTTGATACTGGCTTGTCGAAATATAGTCTTCGATGCCTTTGATGTATTTTCCACTGTCGTCTCGGTAACCATACATTTTCAATTCACGCATGATACGGTTAAAAATAGCCGCCTTGATAGGATCGGCAAGTGCATCTTCAACGCTGCTTGCTTTTGACTGTTCTAACCCGATTGCCTTTCGCAGATCATTATCGCTATACGTGAGCACTTTATAAGGATCAAAGCCTAATACATTTTTATCCCTTATCCCATCCGCAATGCTATATCTATGTATTTCGTCTCCAAACACAGTTGCTGTTGTGTTCAGTTTCTTTTGGTTCTCATCTTGAATTGGAGTTCCTGTAAAGCCAAAGAAAATCGCTGAGGAGAAAGTGTCCTTGATTGTCGTGAGCATATCACCAAATGTAGATCTATGACATTCATCAACAATAAAGACAATTCTTTTACTGTTCATGATCTGTATATCTTTTTCTTTCAGATCTCCTTCAGCTTTGATATTGCTCATTTTCTGAATAGAAGTGACAATCAGTGTATTTGCCGGATCATCACTTTTTAATTTTGTAATCAATACGCCTGTATTTTCAGTAGCCTGCACTTCTTCGTTTTCATCTGCAAAACCTCTGTATTCCAATAAAGATTGTGTTCCCAGTTCAATTCGATCCATCAGGAAAATGACCTTATCCGCATCCCTTGAGTTTGCAATCAATTGAGCAGACTTAAAACTTGTCATCGTTTTGCCAGAACCTGTCGTATGCCAAATGTAACCACCTTTATTATTTTTGGCTGTCCAATCTGTTTTTGATACTTTTTCAGATATTCCGCTTGCCGCATAATACTGGTAACTTCTCATTACTTTCAAAATACCGTCAGTGTCATCTGCGACCGTATAAAAGCCAATCATCATGTGTGCCATTGGAATTGAAAGAAGACGGTCTGCAACCATTTTCCAATCATTGATTGGATTATTGTTATAATCTGCCCAATGGAAATAGAAATCTTTATTAAATCTGCCATCCGGTCCTGGATTAGCAAAATAAACTGTTTCATCTGGCTCCATGGCCACAAATATTTGTACAAGTGAAAATATTCCCGTGAAGATACCCTCATCAGAATATTTTTCAATCTGGTTATATGCTTGGCTGACTGGAATTCCGCTTTTCTTTAATTCAATGTGTATGACCGGCATCCCATTGATTAAAAGCATCAGATCTCCTCTTCTTTCATTTAGAATTGAAGATTTAGCTTTGAACTTTGGCTGACGGGCAATTTGATATCTGCTTTGGCCGGCTGCAATTTCACTTCTGTCATAGATTTTTAAACTTACTTCTTTTCCAAAATGAAGTTTGTCATTTGGATTATCTCGCTTCAGTGAAATTGTTTTGCCATTAATAAAACTGTTTAGCTTTAACGGAGTGCGAAGCTCTTTTATTTGCTCAAGTATCTTTTGCATCTCAGAGTCAGTTAAAGGACAATCATTCAGCCTGTCGATTGTATTATTGTTTGAATATAAAATATCTGCCCAATTTTTCAGCAGATCAGCTTCTGTTGGATACATGATGATTCCATCATGCCAGCCCTTGCTGATAAGGACATTCACCAACGAATCTTCAAATTCTGACTCTTCTGTAAAAGCCATAGTTTAACTCCTTTAGATTTCATGTACTGCGTTGAGTCGTAAAATTGCATTATTTCAGATCTTCTGTTTTATAAAGATTATATCCCTCATAGTAATAACTATGATCAATACCCTTCATATATACTTCTCTATCATTGATCTTATCTGTCAATGCAGTCTTCAAAAGCGTTTTAATTTCAACATCTTTAATAGGACTTCTCTCCATTGCTAATAAGTAGTCCTCTTTGTCAACTCTGCTCCAATCAATCACTTTTCCAATCTCATGTCTCAAGATATTGTCAAGCCAGATTCTAGTGCTTCTGCCGTTACCTTCTCTAAATGGATGTGCAACATTCATCTCTACATATTTTTCGATTATTTCTTCAAAGTTTGATTGCGGCATTTTCTCAATGTTTTTTAGAGAGTTTTCCAAATACATAACCGGTGCGAATCTGAAGTTTCCTTTTGCAATATTGACATACCGTGTTTGACCAGCAAAAGAGTATATTTCCTCAAATAAATATTTATGTATAGCTTGTAATGTTTTATATGTTCCAGGCTCCAATTCATCTAACATACCTGATTCAAACAGTTCAATAGCTTTTTTCTTACTGATTCTCTCTTCTTCTCTAGCCAATTCCGCTGAATCAGTAATGCCTAATTTATTTTCCAGTGTCATGATTATTTTTCTCCTTTATACAAACATCTTTTCTAGCATTGATTTTTTGATATTATTGAGTTTTTCCAACTCACGCTGATGAAGGGTGATAAGGTTGTCAAGGTTAGAAAAGTATGCTCCTATCTTTGTCTGCTCTTCAACATTTTCTGTGAGCATATATTCAACATCTACAAGTTGTGAGACCTTAATACTTGGTTGCACTGCTCCCATCACAATTCTTGTTGCTTTATATTGATTATCTTCATTTGAAAATAAGGCATATAAGTATTCTGGAACATAGTTTTCCTTTGCTCTAAACGCTACTATATTTTGAGCAATAGCAGCTTCTTCCCTCGAATCCATAAGGCTTACAAGACCTATACTTCCCACTGTAGTAAATAAAATATCTCCCTCTTTTATATATGCTCTTAGGTTATTCTCAAATGAGTTATCATTAAGATACTTTTCTACTTTAGTGTAATCAGGGTGAACACCTCCAAGTGCAGCAACTTCTATAAGTGGGTGCGTTCCATTTTCATCTAATGGTGGTGTTTTTCCTCTATTATCTACTGCTTTATCCACAAATTCTGAAAGCTTACGCTGTTCCCAAGCATCAGTAAATCCGGAGAATCGAATTTCAGGAACAACCTCATTATTTTTTGGAAACATTTTTTCTAGCATTGATTTCTTGGTAATCATCAATTTATCACACTCACGCTGATGAAGGGTGATAAGGTTGTCGAGGGTGCGGAAATATGCGCCGATTTGTTGTTGTTCGGATAACTCTGGAATATAATATAACTCTTCACTGTACTGTTTGAAATAAATATGAGGTATTGTTCCACCACTTGTTAGCTTATTAAATTCTGTATTTTCGAGAAGAACATACAAAAAATCATAGTTGCTATTATTCGGAATAATAGCACCCATCGTTCCCAAAATGCTCGTATTTTTAGGAAGTTTTCTTACTCTGCCAACACCTGCACCATCTTTAATTATCGAAATATAATTAACTATATTAGGTGATTTATTTGTTTTTCCCACAACACCATTTGCATCATATAAGTCATATTCTCCATTTTCGTTAATATCATTATTTGTTAATGGAGATGAGGAATATGTAGAAAACGTATTTAACTTCCGCTGTTCCCAAGCATCAGTAAATCCGCTGAATCTTATCTCTGGAAATTGCTTATTATTTGCCATTTGAGCCACCAGAAAGAAGTGTCTGCAATTCATTCAAAGCTTTCTTATCAAATTCATTACCAGTTAAGGAATCAATCATTTTTGCTAAGGACTGACCAGTCACATTTATTTCATTTTCTATAGAATCAAATGTTGTATTGTATTTATCAGATAATTCTGTTATAGATGCTACCAATTTATCTATTACAGCATCAGGTAATTTCTCGAGTGATTCTGTAATAGGAGTAATCCATTTTTCTATTAACATGCTTTTAACCTGATCATCCGAAAGATTCTCAATTGTTGACTTTGTCTCAGAAACCAGTGTTTCGGAAAGCTCTTTTACCTGCTTTTTTACCAGCTTTTCATTATTCACCAATTTTTCATACTGAAGAAGACGTACTTCATAAGAATCATCATCATATTTTTCACCATTCTTCATATCCTGTTTTATCTGTTTAATTTCTTTATTAACATTTGCAGAGACAAATGCATCTTTTTCATCTGTGAAGCAATCCGATTCTTTTTCCTCATCACTAAAACTATCTAGTAATTCTTCAAATTCAGAAGAATTTTCTTCTAGACTGTTTTGTGCTGCTAATAATTGTTCATATTCTTCTTTAAGCAAATGCTTTTGTATCAGATCAAAAGGAAGTATATGACCCATCCATCCATCCTGTATTTCTTCATCTTTACCATTTTTCTTTTTGATTATCATCTTTGGGTCAACTTTTTTTGTTGCTTCAAATCCCTCTGTCTGAATCATTTCCAGATCAACAGCTATCTTATTCCATTCCTCATTAAGCAGTTCAAAAGCTTGATAATAATCAAGCAGCGGCATTCCTGACAGTCTTTTATTAATATCTTCACTTAATGTATTTTCTTCCTTGGATATATTGATCATTGCTATATTTGTGATCAATTGATTTGTAAGAAATTCCTTATGTGAAGCAAATCTCTTTTTGAATTCATTATTGAACTGCTTTACATCTGGATGTAAGGCAATTGTCTGACGAATATCCTTTATTCTCAATTCCGAATAACTTTCTGATAATGGTTGGAAAATAGCATTTTTTAGATTAGGAAAAGCATTCCAGTAGTCATTCAATTCAGCAATTTCTGAATTCGGAATACCACCAAACATTGATGAATAGATATCCCAACTTTCTGCTTTCTCTGAGGAATCAACATATCTTGGAATGTTCAGATTATACTCATTTGTCCGTATTTCATCCTTGGATACAACTTTTGAAAATTTATTGATGGATTTTCTAGCAATAACAGTATCCACAATCTTTTTAATGTCTGATGCACGAAGTTTATTGTTCTTGCCTTCTTTGATAAATCCTTTTGATGCATCTACAATCAATACATTTGTATCAGTTCTATTCTGCTTTAATACCATGATTATTGTTGGAATACTTGTCCCAAAGAATATATTTGCTGGAAGCCCAATAATTGTATCAATATGATTCCCTTCAATGAGGTTCTTCCGAATTGTTCCTTCTTCACCGCCACGAAATAATACTCCATGAGGAAGTACAATCGTCATAATCCCATCCGGTTTCAAATGATACAAATCATGCAGCAGAAATGCATAATCAGCTTTCCCTTTTGGTGCCAATCCAAATCGAGCGTATCTTGGATCATTTTCCTTATTCGTTGGATCCCATTTCTGCGAATATGGTGGATTTGAAACAACTGCGTCAACATATAGTGGATTATAGGTGTTTACCGGATCATTTTCATCAAAGTATGGCCAGTCGTCTTCAAGAGTATCACCATTTCTTGTGACAATGTT
>Ga0183101_1000273_pt1 | contig 24544 bp, 25 predicted proteins | sample Biomet3_FD_127790 | JGI IMG/M metagenome (GOLD analysis project Ga0183101, IMG submission 127790) | Microbial communities from bioreactor (seeded with sewage sludge) at LBNL, California, USA - Biofuel metagenome 3 | ecosystem: Engineered > Bioreactor > Anaerobic > Unclassified ...
TTGAACCTCCATAAACAAGAGCAGCAGCCAATTTTACTTGACCACTGCCCTTGCCGTTAATTAATATTTAACTAAAATATCTATATTATTTGAATCAAAATGAAATCTACTTTAATTGTATTACAATTTAATTAGTTTATAATTTAACATATTATTACTAATCATAGGTCTGTAGTAATTGCTATCCTCTCCCTTTTCACAAACAAACACACAAACTAGTTATTGCATTAATTTATGTGCCTAAGGACAGAAGGACAGTAAAATCAATTTAAACTTATTATTTATAGTAAATATTTTTTAAATAATTATATTATAAATTAAAAATATTTTTGAAAATTGCTTGCTTACTGTCCGTTTTAATCTAGACATATATTTTGAAGAAGAGAGAGAGATTATTTAATGCCATTAATATTACAATATTCTTTACATATTAAAGATGGATTTAATTTAATTTTTTCAAGTTCAACGGCGACATTACTATCAACATGATCTTCAGCAATGAACAAATACACTCTTCCTGAATCAACCTTCCCACCCTCTATAATAGCAATTCCAATCGATTCAAGCAGGCTAGAATACTTTCTAATTTCTTTTGATAATGTTGCTGGATTCATATTTCCAATTGAATTTGAATCACAAATCTTCACAAGACAGTTAAATATATCTGTCATCGTAGCGAACATAAACTTATTAGATTCAATGAATTTTACAAATACATCAATAATATTACTCGTCTTAATTACAGCAATAGAATCAACTTTAACGCGATATTTCATAATCATCTTATACATTTTTTCATCGGCAACGATACTACAATATGCTTGTCCAAGCTTATCAAAATCACCATGACGCTTGATTCCAAGAGCCTTGAAATTATCTATGATATTTAAAATTTGAACGGCAATATTGCAAAGCTCTCCGCGAACTTTGGGATAAAGCTTATTCAACTCATCATTAAGATCACTTTCAGCAATATGAACTTTCTTAGTAATATTGAAAAATGACATTCTACTGAACAAATCATTTTGCAATGCATGTGGAACTTCAATTGATGAAAGAATCACTGGACAATTCATGGCAATATTAACTGTTTCCGTGTCCGTGTAGTTCTTTTTCTTTGGAAAATATCCCTTTGAAAAAGCAAGACAGAGTCCATTTTGAATTTTTTTATTCAAGTCTGTGAAGTTATCAACGTAAGCGATTCCAGATTTACTTAACACCAGAGCCATTTCGAGCATGGTTTCTGGTAAGTATGCACCTCCATTTTCAGTCGGATCGAAAACACCTTTAAGCGCGGAGGCCAGGGTTGTTTTGCCGCTACCTGGCTCTCCGATAAGAAACAATATTGGGGTCGCAACCTTTTCAAACAACCAGCTTACCATAAGCATCTTCAAATAATGCTGGTCATACATGTTTGTAATGCCCATCAACTCCAGCATTGCATCACATGCGTGTAATCCGTTGCATCCAAATTCAATATGATCGATTGGAAGAGTATCCGCGTCTTTCTGAACGAGAATATCCGGCTGTGGGACAATTGAACAACCTTCTTTGGTGATAACGACACATTCACCAGAAACTCTTGCAAGGTTCAAAATGAGTCCATGATCATTCTGCTTGAAACGGCAAATCTTATCGACCGGAGTAGCATTGTCCAGGGCATGGAATTTCAATCTTGATAACGCTGCTCTCATCTGCTGGGTAGTACCCGTGGAATTGGTCTTTGCAGCTTGTCTTGAAAATATCATCCCTGAATATTCTTGTGATTCGATGTCGAGGAAAACAGTTCCCTTGCCCATCTGACATTTGCAGTAGTATTTCCCATCATTGGAATAATACCTGAATTCCTGCATTGTTGCGTAGAGTTCAAGCGACATATCCAGTGACTTGCTTTTTTGAGCTTTGGTTTGCGAAGCTACAAACGCTGCGGCCTTTTCAAACTCACGATCAAACCAAGCCATGCCTTTTTCACGAAACTTTGCTCCAACGGGATGCCGCAAGAACACGTCGAGGACTTCTTCTTTGGTAAAGCCCTCAGCGATCAATGCTTCCATCACCGAGATTGAGACTTCTGACCGCTTGCCAACTCCAACATCCGCAGCAATACGACTACGAAGTTCTGCACTCAGATGAGACAACTTATCTCTAAGCCCGTTGCTACTAGCATGAGAACCGGCATCTGGATCGCTGGCTGGCAAGGTACGATTCAAAGACCACAGTTTTACCCAATCTGGCGCTTCAGCAATTTCATCGGCAGCCAATATCGAGTAGAACGACTTTGAAACGGGGTGGATACTTCCTGGGCCAAGCACATAGCCGCCGTTACCCCGAATATCGAAGCCGCAACCAGAATTACCTTGCGACCTGTTCCGATAATCCATTCCATCATCAGGGTATTTGAAATACAGGTGGAACTTTTCAGTGCTGCTCTGAACAGTTAACGTCCTGAACTTTGAATCGATGTTGTTCACACGGCAAAAGTTTTCAAACGCTGCGGCATCATCGACATCAACCACAAGGATGCCGCTTGCTGGCCCTGTGCAGATGCCAATCTTGTCACCCCAATTGGGCTTTGTAACGTTGCGTTCTATGCAGAACTGCTGCCAGTTTGGAATTTTTGCGGCCTTCAGATCGCAAACCTTCCGCTCATCTGCGATTTCTTCAGTTGTGTTCCCGCTATACACGCCGCTGGCTATTGGGATCACCGAAAACATTTCAAACAACTCATCAAAAACTACCCTCTGCCACGATGTGTCATCACTGCAATGATGTGCATCAATAAATTCCTTCAATTCAACTAAATTCATACATCTTTCCATTTGTTAAGGTTAACGGAACATTTTGCATGAACAATTTATGTCGAGATATCAATCATTCATAATCTTTCATGCAAAACTTAACATAACACACACTAATTTTATATTTGTACAAAATTTCTGTACAATACAGATGCAATTGCTCCAGAGAGAGTCGGTATATAACCGAGAAAAAGGGCGTGATTTGCTACCACGCCCTTTTTCCAATTGTGTAGTTACGTTAATTTGCCGTTAGACAATCAAGATAAAACTAACTACTTATTGAAAATGCATTCTTTGTTCGTAAATACTTTTCCATTTCAAGCGTATAATAAATATTTGCAAGCTGACGTGATTCAAGCTGATTGTTATTATAAAAATCATTAAACTCAATTTTAAGGACACTCTTCATTGTCGATAAAAAATCATCTTTGAACTCAAAATTTTCTAATAATACAGTTCCCTTTCTTATCTGGTTATGAAACCTTGGGAAATAAATCATAGCAATAAACGGTGTGTTATTTTTTTTACCAAAATATCTAACAACTCCTACATTTGAATCATGCATCCACGATGTTGAATCACAGCTATCGATATCAACCCTGCTAAGTACACTAAAATCAGTGACGCCTAATAGATGACATCGACATCCAAATGATTTAATCTTTGAGACAGCTGGAATTAAATACTTTAATGTTGTTTTGTATTTACACTTTCCTATTGCCATAGTAGGCGGATTAAATTTTGCAAACGCTTCAATTTCTTTACTACCATCCAAAATATTATGTATTACTGGAACGATTTTAGGGTAGGAACAATGCTGATCTTCAAACATTTGAAGATTGTCACTGAACACATGCCCCCTCGATAAGTCATCGAAAGCGAATACGCATTTAAAGCTTTCATTTAACAATTCATTGTTATTTTTAATAAATTGATAAAAACTCGACCTCATTAAATTTTTATCTGCGGTGTTCATTTTTACTGTTGTAAAGCCACCGCTATCTAAAAGAATACATTTTGCAAACTTTGACACTGCGTTTACAGTCTCTTCAATATTACCACGCTCATAACAATAGCTAATAAGCACCTTTAACCTTATACCCGTCAATTCTGTAAAGCGCAAAAACACATCAAGCGTTGGTTCTGCAAAATAAATTTCCATACCCCCCCCTACAAAAGAGCCAAACCAATCTTTTCCTGAACAATCTTTGCCAATTCAAAATCATCGGCCTCTAAATGCTCCTTTTCAAGCTCCATCCTAGTCAATTCTTTTTCTAATTCAGTCAAAATGATCCGCACTCTTCCTTCAACCTGTCCTAGCAAAGGAATAATGACCTTTTTTGCAATTCCCTTTTCATGGCTATCAAAAATAATATTTTGTTCCGCATCGAGAAGTTGATCTAATTTAGTAAGCAAATTTTTAGCATTTTCTAATTTACTAATATTTTTGCTTTGATTTATTTTCTTCAAATTAGTGCCAACAATAGCATCAATTGCCTTTTCTCTATTGTGATCATTATTTATAAGCTCTTTAAAATATAAATTAGTAAAGTTTGGATAAGAGTCTTTATACTTTTTAATATTTGCAATATCCTTTTTATTAATATCAAACCCGCCGAGAAATAAAGCGTAAAGAAGATCGGAATCGACATTAACATTCAGACTTAGAATATCTTTGTGCAAATAAACCACATATTGAACTATTCTAGCGTAATCATGAGAATCTTCAAATCCATTCTTGAATAATTGTCTAAAGGCATGCATAACTGGATCTGAAGTATCACACGGGAATGCATTGTCTTCATACAGACGCATAAATTTATAAATAACCGTTATTCCAGCACAATAATATTTTTCCATACCAACAAGATCTACTATTTTTGCAGCAAGCATATAGTTTTGACATGTCCGAATACTGATCCCTTGCAACAAAGGACTAACAATCTCTGTAAAATTTCCAAGTTTATTTTGTTTTATTATTTCCTTAAGTCTATTCAGCATCAATCCGTAACAAATTTGGTACGGTAATTCTAACGCAGTCGTAAAGTTTATCATGCCTACTAGCGAAGGAATGTTGTTATGAATTTCTCTGCCTATAATATTTTCATCATTTATTCCATCAAGTACTGACTTTGCATTTTTAAAGTAGTTTTCTGCAGTGTCTGATTTTTTTGTAATCTTTTTGAATATTTCAATTTTATTTAGCACTTTTTTCGCTGTTTCGTTTAACACATCCGAAAGTCTATCATCGCTGATTTCCTTTGTTTTATTTTCTTCAAACTTAAATATCCCAACTTCTAAATTTTTCTTCGCGATTGCGCCATCATGATTCAAAGCAGGAACTGGCAGTTTTTCTGCAATCGCACTTTCAACAACCTGTCCAGCAACAGCACCAACTTTATTTGCCATACTCCCCCCTCATGATAACTACTTTGCGAAACTGGTTTCGTTTTTTAAAATTTACGAGACTTGTTTCGCTTTTTTTAACAAAAAAACCGCTTTCCTTGAAGCGGTTTTATTATGCCTAGATGTCTTCGGGAAGCATGATCGTCAATACGGGCTCACCAGAATCACCAGGACCAATTGCAGCGATAACTTGCACGAGTCGAGGTTCAATGCCCTCTCCCAATTCCATGTCGAAGCTCACGTTGAATGTGATTCGGTCTGTGTGGGGCCGTGCCATGATTTTTAGCAGTAGAATCACCAGCAGATCGATCATACGCGATTCGGATGTTTGTCCAGATTCAACCAGCTTTGCACAAGGCAGAATGTAGCCGTTAAAAAGCGTTGCTGTAACTGCTACTGGAACAATGAATCCAAAATCACTTACAAAGTCTGATACATCTACCAGAACACCATCATCAAGAGCTTTTTGTCTGGTGTAACAACAAATAAGCTGCCAATCTTTACAATCCATTAATGCACCTCCAAATAGATTTTTGATAAAATATCTATTTGAAAGTGTTAAATATAAAGTACACATACGCATAAACATGACCTTGCCACTTGCCATATAAATTCGGACATTGGGCCATATTTCGATTCTAAAGCGATTTTTTCCAAATCCTAGCCCAACCTGTATCCCAAGGGAAAAATCTCAGGAGGGCTTAAATATGGCCCAGGAAGAGGGCTTGGGGGAAGATGTGGGGCTGGAATTTTGGATGGGCCGGGGAATTTCCAAAAGAAAAATCCCATCTGCATGGGATTTTGTTAATAGTTCAACAATCGCTATTTCTTTAATGGATCAGTGGTCGCCCTAACCAGGTAATACGCGGTAAGAATCTTGCTATCATCAGCACTGCTCGCGAATGCTTTCAAATACTCCCGCGCTTGTTCTGGGGTTATGCCCCTTACCTCTTCAGTCAAAAATTCATTCACGGTCATTCTCAATGCCGCAGCCACTTCTTGAATAGCGTTTAAATGAGTTTCTGTAATTTCCATTCTGCAATTCCTCCCATACATAATATAGTAAATAGCTATATTTTTATGTAGATGCAGAATGTAACTTTAACAGATAACATTCAAAACATTTATGGAGATTTACAATGGACCAGAATAATAATCTTGTGCCGTTAAATGATATAATTACCGATGATTGTATTCCAGCATCATTAATATTTCAAGATGAAGCTGCCTATTGCTTGCAAGATACATTTAAGCTTACCAAAGCAATTTTGAAATGCCAGTTGGACATTTTTGATCAGATTGGTTCGATTTTGGCCGAGCTTCAGGAACAGGCCAGACTGGAGGCAGAGGAAGATGGGAATGAGGGTGAGGAGAATTGATTATTTGTGGAATAACTGGGGGTTGAGGTTCATTTGGGATGAAGGAACTAGTATAGGTAAAGAAGAAGACCGCCCATTTCTGAGCGGCCTTATGAAGAGAACGAGGATTGAGAGGGTTATCCATTCTTCATTTCAACAATGAGCCGCTGTAAGGCCTGGGACTGCTGCGCAAGCTCAGCTACAGCACTGGATGCCTGTTCCATTGCCTGAGCAGTTTCAACGGAAATAGTAGCAACCTGTTCCACAGAATGGTTAATTTCTTCGCTGGCAGCGGATTGTTGTTCACTAGCGGTTGCAATCGATTGCACCTGATCATTTACCATGTGAACAAACTCCAGAATCTGCTTGAGCGATTCGCCGGACTGGACTGAGAGCTTTGCAGCTTCTTCAATCGACACACCGGCCTGTTCCACGTTGTGGATATTTTTGCGCGTACCCTCCTGAATTCCTGTGATGGCTTGTCCCACTTCCTGGGTAGCTATCATGGTCTTTTCCGCAAGTTTGCGCACTTCATCGGCAACAACTGCAAATCCACGTCCAGCATCGCCAGCACGAGCAGCTTCAATGGCAGCGTTCAGAGCAAGCAAATTGGTCTGATCAGCAATATCAGCAATCACACCCATGATTTGCCCGATACCTTCAGCTTGCTTACCAAGGACATCCATATCTTCCTTGATCGCGATGGACTGAGCGTGAACAGCTTCAATGCTCTTAACAGCGTCAGTAACAATTTTAGAGCCTTCCTGGGCCTGCTGGCGAGCCTGATGAGAAACATCCGCAGCCTGTTGGGCATTACGCGCAACTTCCAGAACGGTTGCATTCATTTCTTCCATGGCGGTGGCGGTTTCGCGCACACGGCCCGACTGCTCATCTGCACCACGGCTGGACTGCTCGATCTGTGCTGAGAGTTCTTCCGATGCGGAGGATACCACCTGAACAACGCCCTCGAGTTGCTGCGCTGCCTGAAGCATTCCTTCTGCCTTGGCGCGTTCAGCTTGCTCCTTAGCGGCTTGAGCTTCCTGAGTGGCGACAAGAGCCTTTTCCGACTCCTCGGCGGCAATTCGTGTCTTTTCGTTCGCTTCTTCAATCTTCTCATTAAGATTCTTGACCATCACCCGCAGGCTGTCCGCCACTTGCCCGATTTCATCCTTCTGCAAAACGTCGAGCTTTTCATCGAGTTTACCGGAGGCCACTGCATCCGAGAAAATGACTACCTTGCCGAGTGGCCTGGAAATGGAAAGCGTAAGCAGGATACCAAGGATGAACGCAATGACTGGTGTAATTAAGGCGACGACCACCATATTGCGGATATTTGATCTAACTGTAGCATCCGCGCTCACTACTTCCTGGTCCGAGCTTGACTTGTTTTGCTGTATAATCTTGCTTAACGTGTTAAATTGTATTCTGTTAATTTCAAGCCCTTCGACAGCCGTTTCTAAAGCAACATCGTACTTCGCTTTGTCACTTGTTTCTCCCTCCCATTCCTTGATCAAGTTGAAACATTTTGTATTGATTGCAGTTGCTTTTTCATTATAGTCTTTAAATTCTTTCCACAAAGAGTCTATTTCCGTAGAACGCGGCAGGGATTCAAACTTCTCAAAACCTTCGCGATACAACTTTCGTGCAGTTTCAATGTTAGCATACTGCCCTCGACGCTCTTCTGGAGAAAGATCTGGTATCAGAAGAGTTCTTTGCGCAACAATCACGTTTCGCATATTGAATCGCACTTGCGCAAGAGTCTCTATGCTATCAAGGTATATTTTTGATATGTTATCCAGTGACTGCTTCGTATCGTGAAGCCCATTATAACCAAATCCACCAACAACTCCGGCCAGCGCAGCTACAACAACAAAGGCTGCTATTAACCGAAAACCAATCTTTATGTTTCCCATATCAAGTGTCCTTATAAATTTGGTTTTGAGTTGCCTTCCCCATAACTTCATGGGAAACCCTTGTTGGAGTACAACATTAGTACAAACACCCCTCTCGTTGCAAGCTTAGTTTGTGATTTTTAAATAGCCTATTGGCAAATTTTGAATGCCACTTTGCTCGTCTTAATAATATTTGTCGCTCCGGCAAAACAGGGGACCAGACCGAGCTTCATCTTGAAATATCAATGATGCTGGAATACAATCATCGGTAAGTTCATCATTTATCGGCACAATATTATTATTCTGGTCCATCATAAATCTCCATAAATCGCGGTTTCAAGTTCAAAGTGCAACACCCAGTACTTGGGTATTGGCGTCCTCCCAAGCAACCGAAGGCAACCACCAAAAACATCAATACTCTTCCGCAATTGGCAGTTTCTTCCCAATATCAACCACAATCTCATGCACCTTCACATGGAACCACTGCTTAACAGCATGTTGAAAAATTCCTTCCGACGTCAGAGCCAAAAATTGACATCGCCGTCATCCTGGCCGTAATCAATTCAGAGAAAATCATGCATTCATCGGAAAATTTCTTTAAGGAGTTTGATTATGTCAGAACTCGTATGCTATTGTTTTGGCTATACATCCGAAGATATTGAGCAGGATGTTATTCAAAACGGAAAATCTACAATTTTTGAACGTATCATGAACGAAAAAAAGGCTGGTGGGTGCCAGTGTGCTGAAAAGAATCCGAAAGGTCGCTGATGTCTTTCAGACGTTCGTCAGTTGGCGGACCAAATTTTAAACAAGACAAGCATTTTACAAAATTTTAACAAATGATTTTTTTATATACGAAACTATTTATATATTGAAAAAATCTCAAAAATATAGAAGGTTGCCATGAACAAGGAGCTGTTATGGGACTTGGCAACCAGAGTGATGACCAGAGTCAGGTGTTTGTCATGTGTGCGGATTTACCGCGCTCACCTGGACACGTTTTTTATGACCGCTTGCAGTCGGTCTTGATCAAGGGCGGCTTTGACCGTTTTGTCGAGAAGCTCTGTGAGCCGTATTATGCGTCTGGTCCCGGCAGGAAATCCATTCCTCCAGGTCGATATTTCAGGATGCACTTGGTTGGCTATTTTGAAGGTATCGAGAGCGAGCGCGGGCTTGAGTGGCGGTGTTCCGACTCCTTGTCGCTGCGAAAGTTCCTACGACTCTCCCTGACCCAGAGGGTTCCGGACCACTCCAGCCTGAGCAGAATCCGCCAACGGTTGCCCCTGGAAGTCCATCAGGAAGTATTCGGCTGGGTGTTGCAGGCGTTGACCAAGTCCGGCCTGGTAGTTGGGGAGCGCCTTGGTATCGATGCTTCGACCATGGAAGCCAACGCGGCCATGCGTTCGATCGTGCGCCGGGATACAGGAGAAACGTACCAGCAGATGCTTGAGCGCATCGCCAAGGACAGCGGGATCAAGACGCCGACCCGTGAAGAGTTGGCCCGCATGGATCGCAAGCGTTTGTATCGTTGATGCAACTTTTCAACTTGTGGCTATGTGGCTCGATAAATTTTAATATATATCGTATAGTTACAGTAATTTTCTCAGAAATTCTACCACACGCCACTTTTGGCGATCCCATTCAACGCAAGAAAGGGATAGTCGGGTTTTCACCTAACTATCCCTTTTTCTTGGATATATGGTCGGAGCGAAAGGATTCGAACCTTCGACTTCCTGCTCCCAAAAAATCAACCTCATTTATAATCATTACAAATACTTAGACATCATTTATACGCTCATACATGTTCATGTGGCTCGCACCAATCACGCCACATACACTTTGGTGTTTTTGGCGTATTTTTTGGTGTTTTTGGTGAATAGTTTGGCGTATTTGGTGTACACTTTGGTGTTTTTGGCGTTCTTTTCATGGAACATCAGCTGCATCATTTTTGGCGTTAAAAACTGCTAACCAGCGTTCATACAAAAAAATGACCCTGAACTTATGCGTCCAGGGCCATTCTAGGTAGCATCCTCTACGCAGATGGTTGCGCAGATGGTGATTGTCCAAGAGGCGGCAGATCCGGCAGCAAGGTCACAGCCCGCTCCTTCTCGCCCTCAAGGTATTGATAATAAACATTGGCGGTCATTGTTATGCTGGAGTGGCCCAGGAGCTTTGACACTGCGGCAAGATCAGCTCCGTTTGACAACATGAACGTTGCAAACATGTGCCTCAGGTCGTACATCCTAACCGACTGCTCAATTCCAGCCCTACGGCATGCCATTCTGAAGGCCTTCTGAATCCGATTAACCTGTTTGCCACGGTATTCAATGATGAATTCCGTCCGACTGATCGCCCGCATCTCCCGCAGACGCTCAAGGAAAGCATCTTTTACCGGGATGGTCCGGTAGGTTTTAGTTTTCCTGCCGTATACCCGCACTTGTTTCCGCTCCCAATCCACATTGGACCACCGCAGCGACAGTAATTCTGAGTCGCCAGAGCGCACACCAAGATTAAAGCACACTTCAATGGCCCATCTCACATGGGCATCTGCATGCTTCATGATCCTAGCAACTTCGTCAAGCGTTATCTGGAACTGCCTCGGTGGTTCCTTCGTCTTATGCCACTGTGTCATAGGGTTGTGCGACATCAGACCATTGACCACAGCAAAATTGAATATCGTCCTCAGAAAGCAGCAGTAGCGATTTATACTTGCCTGTGAACGCACAGACCCTGTTCTGCTGCTTGGAATTGACCTCATGTGATTGATAAACGGCACTATCCCATCAGAATACGTTATCAGATCGAGCGGCATTGACGGCCCAAAGTGCTTGTACAAAAGGCTAGTCGCCATGTACTGCACATTGCTGATATGAGATTGGCTTTTCCCTTGCGCCCGTAAATGATCCAAATATGAATCAACAGCTTGCTTCAGCACAGGGCCAAGGGGTTGCTGCATAACCGGAGCTATATCGCGGGACTTCATTGCCGCGTCAAAAGCATAAGCAGCGGCTTCAGCATCAGGCCCACGCCCAAATGATTTATCGTGTCGCTTGTTATCAGGCCCTGTGTAAGCGCAACCCCACCGGCCATCACGCTCGTAAACGGACATGTTTCCTCCTTAGGAAGTCGCCCCTGATGTTTTCAGTTCAGCGCGTAAAGGAGCGACGGGAGCTATATCACGAGAGCGCATAGCCTCGTCAAAATTTCTCGCTGAAGATTCAGCATCAGGACCACACTCAAAAGAACGTTCCTTGCGCTTTCCATCAGTGCCTTTGAAAACAACAATCCAGCGACCATCGTCACGTTGATGAACCGACATAATTTTCACTCCAAATTCACTAGACAAAAGTTTACCTTCGCTTGAAGGATTAAGCAGACCATAACCTCTCCATGGAAATATGGCAAACTTTTTCTCTTTGTTTTCAGCTAGTTACAGATATTCATACACAGCTTCATCACCTCATACACTTTCTGGATCAAGCCTCATTACACGGAGGCACTGAGGCCCTGAAAATATTTTTGATCAAATAGCGTTCAGCAGCACCTCTTCCACCTCTTCGGCTTGAATTCCAAGGTACCTCCGAGTAACTGCGGGGTTGGAATGGTTCATCCTTTTCGCGAGTAACTCCCAAGAAACCCCATAGAGCTTTCGTTGCTGGTAACACCACGTCTTGCGAAGGGTATGAGCACCGTAATTGCCGGCCAGATTGATTTCATCGCACCAGCCCTGAACCATATGGGTTACAGCATATGTGCTCAGTGGGTAGTTCCAACCTTTCCGGCTCTTAAACAGGAACTCCCTCGGAACACGCTTCTTATGAAAGGCCAGATACCGTTGCACGGCATCATAAATTTCCTGGTTAATGATGAGCACATTCTCTTTCTTTGTCTTCCTTTCAATCACAGTTATACGATCTCCAACAACAGCATATTCAACATCAGTCACACGCAATGCCAAAATATCTTGGACTCGTAATCCTGCGTTGATACCCATTATAAATAGCAACATATTTCTCGGATTTGATGACAACAATCTCTTGATACGCTTAATATCCTTGAGATCAGTAATCGGCTGTACTTTCATGATTATGTACTCCAATCTACGTTTCGTTATGAAAAGTCCAAGAATTTGGACATTCATTTTGGGGACAGAAATAGGGTTCCCCTTGGAACTCCATATAACAGGCTGAATTTATTTGATTTCAACCCGTAAAACATTTGAATGTCCGTTTCTGGTACAAAACGGACGTTCCTTTTGTAAGCAATCGCGGATGGTTATAATGAAAAAGCCACCCCATTTTCTGAGGTGGCTCTTTACGATTACAGATCGCTCTCGGCAAAAGCTTCAGGCGAAACTGGTTTCGTTTCTAGCCCAAGATGGATCAGAATAACCCTGCTCCCTTCCACAATGACATCGAATTCAGTTTCAGGTTTCAGGGGCATCCCCTTGAAGTCGATGTTCGGCATCCTCAGCCGGATTTCACCTCGACTACTCACAAATGCCTTGCGGCGGTTCTTGTCATACAGCCCCGGTACTTCATAAAATTCCTTGTCCGTTGCAATCAGCTTCAAAATGTGGTGTTTTAAAATCTGTTTGTGACTAATCCCCATTGCCATCATGATTTCAGAAGCGGTTTTGCCGTTGCGAATCAAATCACGCAGCACATTGGCATCATACTTTGATTCTTGTTTCTTAACCTTATCACCAGTTGAATCAGATGATTTTTTGCTCATACAATCCTCCATTAAGTCTATTTTAATGAAGAATATCTGTATGTTTTAGCAATAAAAAAGAGTGCGTGAACACTCTTTGTTAAATTCTACTCTTAAGTATTGTAACAATAATCTCTATTACAATCTTCCTGAACAACTTTGAATTTCTAGCTAGGAATTGTAGCTTCCATAATTGCGTTGCAACATTCAATTTAAACCTCCATAAGCAAAAGCAGCAGCCAATTTTACTTGACCACTGCCCTTGCCGTTTAAATTAATATTAAAATTTGATATCTATATTTATTGAATCAAAATGAAATCTACTTTAATTGTATCTTGATGAATTATGTATTTTATCCCTCTCTCCAAAATAATTATTTCTTTAAGTTTATTTAATAATATCATTACAAATGGAATTTACTTGGAATTTCTTGAACATACCTGATCACCTGTAACTTAAGCTTGAACGGCACGAATACCACCACTAAATTTTAAAAATAATTTAATTATTATATTTTATAAAAAATTATAAATAATAATTAATAAGTTTTTTTAAAATTTACTGGTGTTCAAGCTCCAGTTACATGGATCAAGCTCTACCAATCACATCACCTAAAATAAAATGATTATTGTAGTAATTAAAAGAATATTTTATTAAAGAAAAGGAGATATCAAACCCATCAAAACAGATCAGTTGGGATGCCCAAGCTAAGCGTTTGAGCCGCTTTAATCTTGGGAAATACCTCTGAAACATATGTTGGATCAATTTTTAAGCGTTCAAGATCGTAATTCAAAATCAGTGATGTACGATCTACTACAGATGCAAGATTAACGGCAATATACTGGTGTCCGTTCAACTTCTTAGTTCCACAAAGTATCAATAAACCTGCGTTATAAAGTAATGGTGCATTATTCTTAATCAATTTGGCAAAATTCGCTGAATTAATAGGGTAATTACTTGTATCATCTGAAGTCGCCAAAAGATAATTATATAATTCACTCATTGTGAATGCGCAAACTTGGTGAGTTTCCATCAACAAAAGTAAATCATTGAGAGGATCTGACCGCTTAACCATTTCAGTAGATTCAGAAGTTTTTAAAGCTTCCAAAAACTGCCGATAAATATTACTCGAAAAACCAATTGCTTCAAAATACGCCTGTCCAATCAAATCAAAATCAGCATGGCGTTTAATACCTAATGGTTGGAACTTTTGATAATTCTTCAATATCGTACAAGCAAGATTGCACAATTCACCACGAACATATGGCAAGAGCAATTCTAACTCTGATTTAATTTCAAGTTCTGACTTCAAAACCTGCTTAGGTTCGATTTTAATGAACGCGCAACGAGCTTTAAAATCTTGATTAAGCCTAGGAATTGTAACGGATGTCAAAATCAATGGACATTTCATAGAAATTTCAATCGTTTCAGTATCAGAATAATTTCTCTTTTTTGTGTAAGATCCGCTTGAATATGAAAGACAGAATTGATCAGAAATTGAGTTACTTAACGATGAAAAATTGTCAAAAAATACAATACCTGAACGATCAAGCGTGAGTGCCAGTTCAAGCGCATTATTATGAAGGAATTCGCCAACATTGGGATCAAAAACTGCTTTTAATGCACTGGCAAGAGTAGTTTTTCCACTTCCTGCTGGGCCGTGCAAATAAAGAATTGGCGTGGATATTTCTGCAAAAAGGTAGCTGACCAATGTCATTAAAATCCAATGCCGTTCCACACCATAAGTAATGCCAAATAAATCAAGGAACATTTCGCAAGAGCTGATTCCAGATGATGAGAATTCGATCTTTTCAATCGGCTTGGTTTTCTCATTGCAGACTAACAGAACGTCACCGGGGGAACCAATTCTTACAGAATCTGTATTAATAATTACACAATTTCTATTCTGAAAACCTAAATTCCAAACAAGCTCACCATTAATAACTCCAAAACGTGTTATACTCTGGATTGGTGAAGAATTGCTTTTTGCATAACTCTTTATCACAATTAAAATTGATTTTAAGTTCATCATACTTATTGGGCCAGCTGGATCAGACATATAACTTTCTAAAATAAACGCTTCAAAATCACCGCTCGAAATATCCAGATATTTCTCGATTCCAGATTCTACAACTTTTGCATAATATACTGAATTTTTATAATTGAAATATTTAAGCGTCTTTAAATATGTTATAGCTTTAACCTGAATATTTTCTTTCTTTTTAGACTTTTTTTGCGGCTTTTCTTCAACTTTAACGGCAGGTGGTTTTACATTTAAGAAAGGATTTGCGCCTTGTGGTTGAACTTTGTTTTGCAAATCATCATCTATTGGAGTTTCCTTTTCAATATAATCAGGAAAAAGGTCTTCAGCAGTATAACGCACTTCCTCTAAAACAACTTCTTCATCATCACGCATGATACTTCTCCATTTGTTAGGATTAATAATACATTTTGCATGAACAATTTATGTCGAGATATCAATCATTCATAATCTTTCATGCAAGATTACATTTAACAAATAATAATTTTATATTTGTACAAAATTTCTGTACAATACAGACACAACTGCTCCATAGAGAGTCGGTATATGACCGAGAAAAAGGGCGTGATTTGCTGCCACGCCCTTTTTCCAATTGTGAATTTATTTTTATTATCAAATCACCAAACACCGAATTGAATTGACCTATCTTTTTGCCGTTGAGTAATAACTTCTTCACGTAACTTCAAATACAAAGCATTCAACATTACCAATTTTGAAGTATCAGCTGCAACATCATTCAAGTCAAATCCAATTTCATAAGCAATAAAATTTTCATATTCATCTCTTAAATATTTATTATTGGGACTATTATAATAATCACTATTCGGAACTCCATTCTTATTGTGCGAACTAAATGATAATGTAACTTCTTTTTGTTGAATTTCAGAAAAGAATATTGCACGACCACTTGCTGCCCATCTGATAAATGAAGAGCAATCGCACGACCACGCATTTGAATCTTTCAATTTAGCATAACTACCAATTCCCAATAAATGAACTCTTTTCCCAACTGCATTAAATCTATCAACTATCATATTTATACTTTTTGAAGACAACTTATTAACCACTTGTGCGCTTATTGCTATTAAATCATATTTTGATTTCAAATAAAATTCTATTTCTTCATTATCTTTAGAATGCATTACTGGAATTGGCATAAATCCCATCTCTTCAAGTCTATTTTGAAAAGACAAATTCACAATAAATCTATCATTACTCTTATAATCTGGATCAAAGTTCGCATACAAATCAAATACGCCGTGCAATGAATCAAGCGATAAGGCATACTTGTTGAAGCATTCTTCAACATCATACAAATCTGACTTGTTGAACAATTCAAAAGTGCCGCTATCTAAAAAAATTGAATTGGTAATTCCCTTCATCGAATTCCAAAGAGTAGCATCTATTCCTTGATTATTTCTAAATACAAATGGCTGAAGTACATTTAATTTCAAGTCATCTCTAATATTAAAAAGATCAAGTATAATTTGTGGTGCAATTGACGATAGATAAATTCTCATTTCAATTCCCTTATAAGAATATCAACAAATTCTTCGAATTCATTCTTATTAATTTCATTACCCAATTTATAATCGCCATTATTTTCACCATCTACTTTGTCACACAACATCTGCAAACTACAAATAAGATCAATCAATCCAGAATTATCAATAAATTCTGTATTCTCATCTTGCAAGAGAATACTCTGAATATCACAGTTCATTTTTTCAATATTCTGCTGCAATCTTGGATTTAGAACATCTTTTTTAGACAGAGCTACATTTTGAGTTTGATTTGCAAAAATAGACTGCAATGTCTTTGTTTGATTTTTGCTCAACTTGAGACGATCAACATTTGCTTTCGTCAGCAAACTTGCGACTCCAGCTTTTGCAAACAGAGCGACAGCATTTTCAGAAACTCCGTTGATTCCATTGCATTTCAAAATGTGATTCAGAATCACAGCTTTGGTAGCATCATCTGGGCTTTCAGTTTCGAATGGCTTCAAAAATACTGAGATATTCTTCCCTTTTGGAAGTGCATCAGCAATCTTCAGCAGATTTTCAAAGCCAAGCCAATGACATTCTTGTGGAGGATTCATGCTTGCCATTTGCATAACGGCGACACAAGTCGGCATCGACAATCCGCTTTTTCTGACCGCTGACAGGAATTCAACCAGATTCTTAGATTTCAAATCAAGCAGCAGACTCCCCAAGCGGATTTTGAGCCGCACGTCTTCAACGTTGTGTCGCCGCTCCATGCTTCTCATCGTATTAGATAACACGCTTAAATCATTTAAATTTTCCACTTTCTACACCAACTTTTTAGAATTTTCATAAAATAACAGCTACTTAGAGCGCAAATCGGAAATATTTAAACTATTTTCCATAACCATGCGAAAAATTAGAATAAATCTTAAAAGATGACTACTCGCTCACGCCGAGCCACATCAGGATTATATGTATATGTGGCAGTTAAAAATAAAATGGGCCGTCAAATACGACCCATTTATTTTTACCAATTCCAGGCTGTAACCGATTTGCAAGAGCGGGATTCCCCCATACGCGTTTATGATTTAAGCCGCTTCTCCTGGAACTGCCTTTAAGCTTTCGATCAAAATTTCAAGAATATGGATTGCGCTGTCGACTTGCTCCTTAGACGGCTTGGAGAGCTTGGGCTTTGTATTTTCAAGCCAACCTGCCAATTCTTCGACCTTGCGCGTGAATGTCGTGAACTGGGGTTTACAACCACCAATTCCTTGTCTGCTCATTTTTTCCGCAGGATTTGTTTGCGGATCACCTTCGGTAATGATCGCAATATCATTTTCACTCGACATTTCAGAACCTTGAGCATTTTCACCGTCAAGTTTGGCTAATCCTGAACCATACGCTGTCAGCGCAGCCCATTTCTTTTTGAATGTTGTGATGGTGATCCCGCTCTTGAAGCTAATGAGATTTCCGTACCTACTCAGGAGTTCAGCAAGATTCATTTCAATTTTTGCCTCGCGGCAGACAAAATTTCTAATCAAGCACAGCTGGTACACTTGACTGATCCCAAGCTGGGCGTAGTCCTGAGCATCAGGAGTTTGTGCGAGCAGCATATACTTGCCCATGGTTGACATGCCACAACCACATTCACTGCAAATTTTGGACAGTTGGGCAGTCCATGTGCCATGCGCAAGCATACCCTTCAGCTTATTTGCGGCCTCACCCGCTGCAATCGCTGACAACAGGCCAGAGATACTCGACTGGATAACCGCATTATGAGCGTTTACAATAAATGCGCTCAGTTTTACCTTGTCATCGCCAGCACTAGTAAGTGCTTCATTCAATTCAGTTTTCTTGCTTGCAATGTCGTCACGAAATTTGTTTTGATTGGCATGGCAGTTGTGCAACCACTCCGGCTGCACAACACCATCAGCATACTGCTCGGATTGACCGGCAGGGTTGATGACCTCAGAGGATATATCGGCAAAACCACTATCATTAGTGCTGATTACTGCTAAAGCTGACATGTGATCTCCATTCGCGTTCAAGTTCGTTTCACTGAGATTCAAAATCCTCAAGCGTTGAGGATTTTAAAACTGCCCTAGACCATGACATTTGCTTTGGGGACAATTCGAGAACCCCAAAGCGGTCAAAGCAGGCTCAAAACGCGGTTTTGTGACCGCTACGCAGAATGAAGGAAGCTGAGATGGAACTTGGGCAGAAATGCGGTAAACCCGCAGCTCACAAGAAAACAATCTCACCAGTCCACAATTTGGAACCCTTCTCCGCTAAAAAAAAGCCCGCTTGATAAATTTCAAAATAGTTAAAAATCAAATCAAAACTATCAATTGAATATCAAGTCGGGTAATATGCGGAGCGAAGATCGCTCTCAAAATGTGGGGTTGGCTGAGTTTTTTCTTGGAGCCTCCTTGCCCTCAAAGCGAGAGGGGGAATTGATTACTTTGACTGAATCAGACAATATCAGCTTACTACAGCGACATTCCCTGTATACGACTTAACATTTACGCATCATGCTGCAACAAGTCAATGCGACACTGCCTCAATCAAGCATATTTTTCAATAAAAGGCCGGAAAACATTCCGACCTTGAGTTACATCAATCATCTTCGGGAAGCATGATCGTCAAAACGGGCTCACCAGAATCCCCAGGCCCAATTGCAGCAATAACTTGCACTAACCTAGGCTCAATGCCTTCCCCCACTTCCATATCAAAACTGACATTAAACGTAATCCTGTCTGTATGAGGCCGCGCCATAATTTTCAGTAGCAATATCACCAGCAAATCAATCATACGAGATTCAGAAGTCTGTCCAGCTTCAACCAATTTTGCACTTGGCAATATGTAGCCGTTAAAAAGCGTTGCTGTAACTGCCACAGGGACAATAAACCCAAAGTCGCTTACGAAGTCAGATACATCTACCAAAACTCCATCATCAAGAGCCTTTTGTCTGGTGTAGCAACAAATAAGTTGCCAATCTTTACATTCCATAAAAACACCTCCAAATAGATTTTGGATGAAATATCTATTTGAAAGTGTTAAATATAAAGTACTTTTGCGCATAAACATGACCTTGCCACTTGCCATACAAATTCGGACATTGGGCCATATTTTGATTTTAAAGCGATTTTTTCCAAATCCTAGCCCAACCTGTATCCCAAAAGAAAAATCTCAGGAGGGGCTAAATATGGCCCAGGAAAAGGGCTAGGGGAATGTTCCGGGGATGGGGATTTGGGATGGGTCGGGGAATATTACAAGAACTAACTCTAGCGTTTAGCAAAATAAAAAAGCCCTGCCTCCAAAATGGAAAGCAGGGCCATATTCTATTTAAATTGGAACGCTAATCGATCTGAGTGATTTTGATTTCCTTATTATTCACCTTTTCGATCTTAACTTTTCCTTCAGTAAATCCACAGCTATCAAGCATGCCTTTAGTGATCTTCAAACCGTTTTTTGTCACTCTCGGCACTGTATTTCTGACCCCACTTTCAGGAAATTTGTAAAACTTTTCATCGAGCTGCATGAGCTTTAAAAGATGGTTATTGAGTGTAGTTGTCGTAACCTTCAGCTCAGCTTTAATTTCAGCTATCGGCGTTTTAGCTTTTATAAAGTCACGCAACTTATCAGGATTAAAAACACTACGAGTTGCCATTTTAACCTCTCTACAGTTTAAAGTTTATGAATACCCTTTTATTAGCTTATTTTATTCCCACAGATAATACTTTGTCAATTTATAAAGAGCAATTAGTCTAGAATAATGAGCTTTATTCAGATTTATTTTGAAAATTGATTATGGTTTTTACTACTAAATAATCATCATTCAACTCGCACTTTCACCAACACGTTCGAAAAAATACGCTAAAAAAATCCCATTTACATGGGATTTGCAATTTGGGATCAACAATCGCTATTTCTTAAATGGATCAGCGGTCGCCCTGACCAGATAATAGGCGGCCAGAATCTTGCTATCGTCAGCACTGCCAGCGAATGCGCTCAAATATTCACGCGCCTGTTCAGGGGTGATGCCCCTTACCTCTTCAGTCAAAAAATCGTTCACGGTCATTTTCATTGCCGCAGCCACTTCAAGAATAGCATTTAGTTGAGCTTCTGAAATTTTCATTCTGCAATTCCTCCCACATATAATATAGTAAGATACTATATTTTTATATAGATGCAGAATTTGATTTAAATATAATTTCAAAAATCTATGGAGATTTATGATGGACCAGAATAATAATCTTGTGCCGTTAAACAATAAAGTTGCCGATGATTGCATACCAGCATCAACTATATTTCCAGATGAAGCAGCGTATTGTTTTCATGATTCCTTTATGCTTACAAAAGCAATATTGAAATGCCAGTTAGACATTTTCGAAAAGATTGATTCTGTTTTGGCATCTATTCAAGAGCAATTACGGCAAGAGGCTGAGAATGATGGGGGTGAGGGTGTTTGATTGTTGGGATGGGATTGGGTGGGATTGTGGAACGTTCGAGATAAGGGACTAGCGCAAGTGAACAAAGACCGCCCATTTCTGAGCGGCCTCCCGTGACGCCTCGATAGATCAATAAGATTCGTCGTTACTACAATTTACTTCTGCTGAACTTTTACCGGGAAGATTAAACGTGAGCGGCTATACCTAATGTGGCATATAACCCATAACCACTTGCTGCAATGCAACTATTCCCCTATTATAATATGTCCATGTCGAGTCAAACCGCTTATGGAAAACATTACTAACAAGATAAGCTTTTATACTGCACCCCTCAGTGGAGCTCTTTAGCCGTTTATTCAAAAGGGGCGTAAGTTTTTCCTTATAGGAGAGAAAAAAAAGGGCATAATTGAGCAATTGAGCAATAACTTCGAGAGGGGCGGCATTAAATTTCAACTCAACGATAGCTAATTCGTTGAATCGGTTTAAGGTTACAAAATCAATATACTCGGTTGGAAGTATCCTGGCAGATTCCGCGACTATCTCGGAAAACACACCTGTAGGAAACTCCCTCTCAACTAAAACGCCTTTATTTTTTATATTGATAAAGTCATAACCAAAGAGGGCAAGACGCTCATTGGTGCGCACCCCCATGTCGTTTTCTCCATCATGAAGACCTTTTCCATACAAATACGCCTGAAAATCTTTTTCTAAACGACCCGGAGAGTGTTGATCGCTCCGATCTCCAAAATTTGTCCGCACCACTTCATTTGCAGGTCGAGAAGTCAATTCCGCCAGTGTATACAGGCTTTCTTTTAGCCCGCCTATCGTCAAAAGAATGGGGAACGGGTTTACCGCTGCTAAATATGACAAACGACGCTTTAAAGATTCGTATCTTGGCCTATCTTTTGGGGAGGGCATCCGCATCGAGAAATGCAAACTGAGGGGCGCGTTAAGAGATTTACGCACCATATCAAACGCAGCAATTCCCCAAGTATCTGCGATATCCCAAACGTTGTCACAACTTTCTACATCCCTAATACAAAGCTCAAAACCTTCACCAAAACTTTTGACTAGAATATACTGCAGTGCTGCCGGGAACCCACCACTTTTTCCACGTTGTTTTTCAAATTCATCATTCATCAAATCACTGCTCATATATTCCCTCCTCAGTAGACTTAGAGTCTAATACTAACCACTCACCGTTTGAGACTGGCCGTAAATTAGGAAAAAGCCCTCCCCAAGTATCCCAGCCTTCACCATGCACTGGAATCAGCATATTTGGATGGACAGCCTTTGCAAAGTCTTTCAATAAATCAGGAGAGGCATGGCCGCTCGTATGAATGAACTCTTGACGACATGGGGCAAAAAACTCCCGACTGAGCTTTGTAGAGTCATGGAGTAGATATCCTTTCCACATCGACCAAATCCAAGTGTCTTCACAAGATGGCCTTAACCCCTTTTTATAAAAATCATCAACAAGACTGTCACGCGCCATTATCACCCACTTATGTGGGTTTTCAGTTAATCTTGTTGCACCAATGGCAGCATTGCACGACTTCAAATAATCAACAACATTCTTTTCACCCATTCGTACTGCCAAATTAATCATACGCCGCGTTATGACAGCACTCATATGCCCACCGGCCCAATCAGGCTGCGGAATCTTCCCGAATTCCTTCAAGCGCATCAGCACTATCATGCAAAAAAGATCAGGAACTAAAATGCGCCCAGATTTTTTGCACGCACGAAATAGGGTCACAAGTCGATCAATATTTGTAGACGACCAACTTACAAAAACACGCCCAGTTGTTTCAGTAAAAATCTGATAAAATTCTTTTTCAAGATCATCCTCTTGCGAAACAGGCTTTATTTCGCCGCCAGCGACAGGAAGATTGGTGCCTTCCATGATTAGCACATCTACAAGATGAGGAGGACGTTGCATAAGTGCCTGAGTAACGATTGCCTTTCTACCGTGTGCGCGAAAATCACCGGAATAAAAAATTTTTACTCCGTCAACTTGAATAAGCAAAGCATACGCATCAAAAGCTGAGTGATCGATAAGATACGGGGTTACAATAAATGGGCCAATAGAAAAAGGGGTGCTACTTGTCCAATGGACGATTTTTTGCCTTAACATTTTCCCACAAACTGATGAAGATAAACCCAATAAACGCTCTGTAGCTTTACCACAATAAACCAACCATGATTCTGGCAATGACTCTAACATCCCACAATGGTCGCCATGAGAATGAGACAATAACACACCAGCCACATCACAAGATAAATCCAAGGTTTTAGGGACAACAGTCTTAACTCCTTCTATCGCATCCAGAGGACGCCCAGCGTCCAAGAGTATCCGTTGACCACTTGCAGAAACTATCTCAATGCAGTTACCGCCAATCGCATTTACTGCTCTATGAATGCACAATTTAACATTCGACATTTTTTGAACTCCAAGGATAGATACACCCTCACCCATTCAACGAGGGCTATACACTTTTAAGCATTAAACAACATCCTCGTTCAAAACCATAAACTGTCATCCAATATTTTTTTATAATTAGCAAAACACAATATTTTCCTCATCGTAGACTTCACTATTGGCCTTTAAATACCCATGCGCCCTTATCAGTATCAACTTTAACCTCTAGAAAATTTGGCACACCAAAAACATATCCTTCTCCAAATTTAAGAATTTTGGGAAGATTTTCATTAGCAATAGACGCATCAACATTGCCTCTGTTAACTGTAATCTTTGTAATTACAATAGAGTCAATCATAGATGTAAGGGTCGCTACTTTTCCCAAATAACCACCAACCACGGTATTCTCAACCTTCAAGACAACAGGTGAAGTTTCCACCGAATTCGAATCTTTAACATTCGAAAACATCAGTAGGACAAGCACGACTAAAAAAACAGATTTTTTTGCGAGCCTCATTTTATGTTCCTCTTTATTTTATTATTTTCCTGAATATAAACACAACGACTCCCGATCAGTAGCAATAGAACATATTCAAATTTTACAGGAATTAGTTAAGCAAAGAAATGAACTTTTTGAAAACTACAGGACCAAGTTGATTGGAGATGAATCCGCTAAATATTGGCTAGTGTTGACCTCCAACTCTTGGCAGATGAGCAGAACCAGTTGGATAAAATAGTATCAGATACGCTACCCCTGCCAATTGCTGTTCAAACAGTTCCTGCATTTGAGCTGCCCATAAATCAAAACCACCCGCATAGCGGGTGGTTTGCTCTGGCCCTATAAGGGCCTGTTACCGGCTGCGCCTAAAGACGCTGGCTTTCACTGTGTTCAAGCCCAGTGCCCTTGTCGCCTTGGCTACCCCTTAAAGGGGTCTTGATACTCCCGCGTACTCAACTTGTCTTGCATGATGTCGTGCT
>Ga0183101_1000163_pt1 | contig 24510 bp, 25 predicted proteins | sample Biomet3_FD_127790 | JGI IMG/M metagenome (GOLD analysis project Ga0183101, IMG submission 127790) | Microbial communities from bioreactor (seeded with sewage sludge) at LBNL, California, USA - Biofuel metagenome 3 | ecosystem: Engineered > Bioreactor > Anaerobic > Unclassified ...
TGATTTACTTAACACTTTTGATACATATAGGATCAAAACTTTTAATTACGATGTTAGTGAAATTCTTGTAAGTTATCTTTTAGGATTTTTAACGGGTTATATAGTACCTATTTTAATTTTTAAAGATGGAAAGACAATTGGTATAAGAGTTTTAAATTTAGCTTATGTTAGAAGCGATGATAAAAAACCTAATTATAAAAATCTACTATTAAGGGGAGTTTTTGATTTCTTTTTAGAGTTCTTTATTGTGGTTATTTTTGTTTTGATGATTTTTAATACAAGTGGAGTCTATTTATTGATGCATAATTATTTCGGTTTATTTGGCCTATTCTATTTATCAGTTTTCAGTTTTTTACTTAACGTAATTTCATTTATTTATATGTGCTTTAAAAAGACAACTAATCAAACATTAAGTGAATTATCTAGTGGATTAATTTTAAAAGATACTAAAGAATATATAGTTACAAAAGAAGAGAACGAAATTGATGGAACAAGTAAGTAGTAAAGAAAATAAAAATTATATTGAACTTGAATATGAAAGTGCCAAAACTTCTAGAAGAGTAGGTGCGGCAATTCTTGATCTTTTAATGTCTTTATTATTAAGTTTTATTTTGCTTGGAATTGAAGTTGGTATCATTAATAACATTCCTTCTTACACGAATTTATTAAATGAACAAGAAACAATCCTTATTTCATCAAAATTGTATGTTAAAAATAGTGATGAAAATCTTATTAGAATTTCTACCTTTTACAATTCAAATGATGATTTAACTTTTAATGAAAAATCCGAGATTCTCGATAATGATTTAACCTACTTTTTCTCTTTAGATGATTTTTTCCCTAAAAAAGATGGCATGACGATATATAACAAAACTAAAAGTGGAGCAAAAAATAGTAGCGGCCTTCTTCTCTTTAACGAAAAATATGAAAGAAATCTAGTCAATGCAGATTATGATCCTGATTACTATACTTTTTATTGTAATACAGTTGAAAATGTGGCAATCAGTTATCTCTCCCAAAATGTTAATTATTATGAGGTTCAAAAAACAATTATTATTCTTTTTAGTGCATCTATTTTATGCGAAATCCTTTTTAGTCTTTTTATTTTTATATATATAATCCCACTTTTTTTAAAAAGAGGTCGTCAAACTTTAGGGATGAAGATTATGAAAATTGGTCTTATTAACGTTGATGCACTAAATTTAAAAGTAAGCAAATTTACTCTACGTTTTCTAATTGTTTATTTCTTTGAAATTATATTATCGTTGGTTTCTTTTTTGATTCCTTTAATTGTTACTTTTAGTTTTATGTGCTTTTCAAAAGCTCATCAAAGTTTTAGTGATTATGTCACAAATACTTATATGGTGGATGTTTCCTCAAAAGATATTTATCTTGATTTAGAAGAATATCAAAAAGCACAAACTTTACGTCAAGAGTCTAGTTTAGAAAATAATGACTTCAAGTTGTATTAATTATTTAATGTAAAATTAATTAGAATTGATTGAAAACGAAAGTTCAATAATATACTATATTATTATAACTTTTTAGACGAATTTGTTTTTGGTGTTCGTTTGAGTGGAGGACTATTAAATAATGGAAATTAAAATTAAAGGACTAACAAAAGTATTCCCTGGCGACATTAAAAAAGGTCGTAAGGATGCTATCGCTGTTCATGATTTAGATGTTGATGTCAAAGATGGCGAACTTATTGGATTGCTTGGTCCTTCTGGATGTGGTAAATCTACCACTCTTTATATGATTGCTGGTTTACTTGAACCAACCAGTGGCGAAATTTGGTTTGGTGATGATGAAGTTACACACTTAAGTCCTGAAAAACGTGGAATTGGTCTTGTATTCCAAAACTATGCCCTTTATCCACACATGACTGTTTATAAAAATATTTGTTTCCCATTAACTAATCTTCGTGTTGAAGAACCTGAAAAGGATTTTGATGCTGAAGGTTATGCTTTAATTGTGAAACTTGTTAAAGATTATGCAAAAATTATTAAAGTCATTAATGCCAGTAATTTAAATGGAAAAATTAATGAAGCGGGTGCGGTTAATGCTTTATGTGAAACCTATAAAATTTCAAAATATGTTGCTGCTAAGTTATATAAATTTAATTTTGTCGGTGCTGCTGATCCAAAAGCTTTAAGCGAAGAAATTGCTAAAGAATATCAAGATAAATTAAATAATGAAATTGCTAAGCAAAAGAATAAAGGCAAAACAATTAATGATAAGTTTGTACTTTTAACTGATGGAAAACCAAATGTTATTCGTAGAAAACTTACTAAAGATGAGATGGATGCATTAATTCGTGAAGCTGCTCGTATTGTTCAAATTAGTGATTTCTTAGATCGTAAACCAAGTGAACTTAGTGGTGGTCAACAACAACGTGTGGCTATTGCTCGTGCACTTGTTAAAAAACCTAAAGTTTTACTTCTTGATGAACCATTAAGTAACCTTGATGCTCGTTTAAGAATTCAAACTCGTGAAGAAATTCGTCGTATTCAACAAGATACTGGAATTACCACAATCTTCGTTACACACGATCAAGAAGAAGCTATGTCAATTTGTGATGATATCGTCGTTATGAAACTCGGCGAAGAACAACAAATTGATAAACCTCAACAAGTTTATAAAGATCCAAAGAATTTGTTTGTTGCTAAATTCTTAGGAACTCCTCCAATCAATGTCTTTAATGGAGTAATTAAAAATAACGCTATTTATGTTGGTGATAATAAGATTATTACTAGCAAAAAGAAATTACCTGATGGCGAAGTTTATGTCGGTATCCGTCCAGAAGGATTCATGGTTTCTAAAGATGAAAAAGCTAAAGAAGGCGAAATTACTCTTAATGTAAATGAAGTCCTCACAATGGGTCGTGATTTAATGCTTGTTTGCTCAAATAAGGAATTCATCGGTGAAAAGATTAAAATCATTATCGATAGTGATGTCGAAGCTAAAGTTGGTGCTACTAACTTAAAGTTACGTGAAAATAAAGTTTACGTTTTTTATAAAAAGACAGAAGAAAGAATTTATTTCTAGTTTTAGATTAAATAGAGGAATGTATGGAAAGTAAAAACAATTGGAAAGCGTGGTTATATTTAGCCCCAGTATTGATCTTAATGTCAATATTCACTTTTTATCCACTTATTAATACTTTTTTCATTAGTTTCCTAAAGAATTTTGATTATCGTAGTGGTGCGAATAGTGGTTTCACTTTTGATAATTATGGTATTGTTCTTGGAATTACTGAAAAAGTTGCTGGAATACCTGAATCAAAGGTTACCGAATTTGTTCAATATGCCTTACCAAATACCTTCTTAGTAACATTTATTACTGTTCCAATCAGTATTATTTTAAGTTTACTTATCGCAATTGGTATTAATAACGTTAAATGGTTTAAGAAGGGATTACAGACCATCTTCTTTATGCCTTACGTTACAAATATCATCGCAGTTGGTATGGTTTTTAGTGTTATCTTTGGTGATAATGGTATATTCAATTTTATCTTTGGTTTAAGCGGGACAAAATGGGTTACAGAAAGTGCCAGTTGGCAAAACTCAATGACCATTTTATGTCTTTATATTATTTGGAGTGCCTTACCTTATAAGATTTTAATTTTCTCAAGCGGTCTTCAAAATATTGATAAACAATATTATGATGCTGCAAAGATTGATGGTTCTAATAAGTGGAAAACTACAATGAAGATTACGATTCCACTTTTAAGCCCACAAATTCTTTATATTATGATTACAAGTTTTATTGGTGCTTTTAAGGAATATAATGCAGTTGTCGGTTTATTCAATCGTAATTATACCGATAGTGGTAACGTTCACGATTTAACAACTGTCGTTTATTACATTTATCAGCAACTTGAAGGTAACAACCCACAAATGCATATTGCAGCTGCGGGTGCTGTTATTCTTTTCGCAATTATTATGGTTTTCACCTTTGTTCAGATGAGAGTTTCAAAGAAGAGAGTGCATTATTAATATGAAGAACCCAAGTATATCAACGAGATTAAATCTCATTATTCCTGGCAAACAAAAGGATATTAGATCAACTGAAAAACGTGATCGTGTTTTAAAAGCGATTGCAATGATCATTCTTTATGCAATTCTTATTATTGCGGCAATTGGAATTTTACTTCCGTTCTATTATATGATTATTGCCTCATTTATGAGTGAAGCTGAACTTAAACTTGGAAGTAGTTTCTGGCCAATGCAAGGTAATTTCTTCGAAAATATTAGTTACAACTACACAGAAACATTATCAAGATTTAACTATTTTAAATATGTTGGAAACACTTTAATTGTTGGTTTATTAACAACTGTTGGTCAAATGTTTATTACAATTATTAGTGCGTTTGCTTTTGGTCGATTAAAGTTTAAAGGAAGAGATACTCTCTTTGCGATTTTCCTTGCAACTATGATGATTCCTGGTGAAATGATGGTCATTACTAACTATACAACGATGTCAAACCTTGGTCTTATTGGTTTACAAACGACAGGTCTTCAATCGTTTACAGCAATGATTCTTCCATTCCTTACTAGTGTCTTCTATATTTATTTATTACGTGAGAATTTTAGACAAATACCAAATGAATTATATCTTGCTGCTAAAGTTGATGGAAAGAGCGATTGGAATTACCTTTGGAAGGTAATGGTACCACTCTCAATGCCAACTTTAATTACAATATTTATTTTAGGTATTATTGGTTCATGGAACGCCTATGTTTGGCCAAAACTCGTTGTCAGTAATCAAGATTACTACCTTGTAAGTGTTGCTTTAAGAGGTGCAACTTTACAACTTGAAGAGCGTCCAGATACATTTGTCACTCAAACTTCATGGGTCATGGCAAGTACTGTTCTTGTTACTTTACCTCTATTAATCTTATTTATTATCTTTAGAAAATACATTATGCGTGGCGTTGGTCGTGCCGGCATAAAGGGTTAATCTAAGGTAATAATACTTAAAAACGTTCATTTAACTCAAGGAGGATTTTATATCAATGAAAAAGTTAATGAAAATCATGCCTGCGCTAACTCTTGCTGCAGTAGCGTTCATGGCTACTAGCTGTGGAGGAAATTCTGGAATTAAGAGTGCTTGGAATCCAAGTGCTACTGAAAAACCAGCTGCTTTAAAGGCCACTGTCACTTGGTGGAACAACTATGTTCAACCAGATGCTACAATGTCTGAAACTGATGCTCGTGCTAAATCTACTTATACTGAATATTTCTTTGCTAAAGATGCAATTGCAGAATTTAACAAACTTTATCCAAATATTACTGTTACCCAAGTTTACAAAGGTGGTTATGGTGATATTCAAAAGGCTGTAAATACCGCTATTAACTCTGGTGATACTCCAAGTATGGCCACTTGTTATGGTGATCACGTTGCCGGTTATATTAAGGCTGGTGCCGCTCTTGATGTTAGTGGTTGTTTCGATGATAAGTACATTGGTTTCGGCAAGACTGTCGATGCTAGTGGTACTATCGTTGATGATGCTAAAACAACCAAAACTGATTTCAACCAAAACTATTTAGCTAACGAAGGTAAGCAATATAGTGATGGTTTATACTATTCAATGCCATACTCAAAGTCTGCTGAAACTATGGCTATTAACCAAACCGTTTTTGATAAAGTTGGTGCTGGTCTTGCCGGAACTCCATCCTTTGTTTATAACAAACCAACAGTCCCAGTTTATGTACCACCAGTTGCTCTTGCTTCAAAAGCTAAATATGACGTTCCAACCAATTGGAGCGATTTAGTTGCTGTTGCTAGAAAGATGAAAGCTGATTTCCCAGCTACATTTGAAAATAATGTTGATAGTGATGGTTTATTCACTGCTGTTCCAATTTGCTGGGATAGTGCTGAAAATATGTACATTTCATTCAGTAACATGTTAGGTATTCCATATACTGCTAACGGTGCTACTGTTGCTGATCAAGTTTTATTCAACAATGCTGATGCCAAGAAGATGGTTTCTCAAATTAAGAAATGGAATAACGAAGGTTTATTCGCTACTCAAAATCAACTTTACTTCAGTAATAAAGCTAAAGGATATCACCAATATTCTTCAACCATGGTTACTAATGGTAAATGCTTTGTCGCTTTCTCATCAACTGCTGGTGCTACTTACTTCTCAGATGGTGGTAGTTTCTTAGCTACATTAAATGAGACTCCAACTGCTGATGCTTCAATTTATGGTGGAACTAAGACTACTGCTAAGAGCAAAGTCATTTCACAAGGACCATCACTCTGCTTCTTCAAGAAAGCTAGTGAAGATGAGCAAAAGGCCACTTGGATGTGGTATAAGTTCTTAACTGGAACTGATAACACTGCCAAACTTGGTGTTGCTAAATCATACTTCCCAGTTCGTACTTCTTCATATTCAACTGCAACTGTTCAAAAGTTAACTAATGCTAGTGGTACTGTTACTGCTGCAAGTAGTTATGCTGATAAGAAGAGTGCTTACACTGGTGATGTCTATAAACTTGATGAAATTTATGCTAAAGACAGTCGTTATATCAGCACTCCAGTTTTCGATTTAAGTAGTGCTTGCCGTACTGCGGTTGGTAACTTAATGAAGACTGTTCTTGATGATAAGACTGCTACAACTGATGCTCAAATCGAAGCTTTAGTCGAAACTGCATTCAGTGATGCTTATAAAGCTGTTGTTACTCAATAGTTAAGGATTTAAATGAAAAAATATTGTATTTATTGCGGAAAAGCAATCGAAGAAAAAACTGATATTTGTCCAAGTTGTAAAAAGAACAACTCTTTTGTGAACAAAAGTGAAGATGACATTCATGTCCTTCATCAATATTCACATCGAGGTATTCAACACAACTCAGACTTACGAAATAATGCCCTTTGTTTCATTATTATTGGGTTAATTTTATTAGTAATCGGTTCTTTATTCCTCCTTTTAAGCTTTAAGTATAATGTTATTAAGCAGAGAATTTTCTCTCCATTATCACTTGAGTTCTTCGTTTGTGTCGCTTGTCTTGGTACAAGTCTTGGATGCTTAATCTTTGGTTTTATTCGTTTAGTAGACGCGTTAAGCCATATTAAGTATTATGGAAAGTACATTAAAGATAGCGAAGAAGCAAATAAAAATTAATGATAATAAGGCCATTCCGTTCAGGAGTGGCCTTTTTCATTAAATTTTTCATTTGATATAATTACGCACTTTATATATAATAATAAAGCGTTGGTCCTCTAGCTCAGTTGGTAGAGCAACTGACTCTTAATCAGTGGGTCCGGAGTTCGAGTCTCCGGAGGATCACCATTTAAAAAAATTCCTGCTTAATTGCAGGTTTTTTTATTGGAAAAATATATAATGAAATAGAGGTAAAATTATGGAAACAAAAGAAGCGATTTTAAAAAGAAAAAGTACCAGAAAATTCAATGGAAATAGTTTAGATCACGAAACTACTAAAGCAATTTTAGAAGCAGCAATGGCGGCTCCTAGTGCAGTAAATCGTCAACCATGGGAATTTTATATTGTTAAAAATAAAGATGTTCAACAAGAAATAAGAAAATCATCGCCATTCTCTAACTATAATAGTGATTTAATTATTATAGTAGCTGGAAATACAAAAAATGAATTTGGTTTATCAAATGAATTTATCGTAACTGATTGTAGTGCAGCAATCGAAAATATGCTTGTTAGAGCAACGGATTTAGGCGTAGCTACTGTTTGGTGTGCAATTTATCCTGATGAAAAACGTATGAGTAAAGTTAGAGAGATTCTTCATATTGACGAAGCAATTATTCCATTTGCCATCATTCATTTAGGTTATAGTGATGATAAACTTGAAGAACGAACAAAATATGATGAAAAAAAGATCCATGTTGTTGAATAATGGACTATATCTTAGTAGTCTCTTTTGCTATAATATTATTAACGCAAAGGAATACAAATATGAAAAAGATTAGACAATTATTGTTTGGTGTCATCGCAAGTATTTTTGCTTTTGGCATGATGAGCTGTAATGGTGGAAGTTCGAAAACAAAAACAACCATTGATATTTATGCTCTTAACGATTTCCATGGAGCATTTAATTATGTTCAAAATTCTTACACTGGTTTATCGCGAATTGGTAAATATTTAATGGATGAAAAGACTAAAAATCCTGATTCCACAATTATTATATCAAGTGGTGATATGTGGCAAGGAAGTGTTGAATCAAACTTAAATCATGGTGCACTCGTAACCGAGGCAATGAACACGATTGGTTTTGATTCAATGACTATTGGTAATCACGAGTTTGATTGGGGCGAAGATTATATTAAAACAAATCAAGCCGCTATGAAGTTCCCATTACTTGCTTGTAATATATTTTATGCAGGAACAACTAATCGTCCAGAATACTTAAAACCTTATACAGTAATTACTAAAGGTGCTTATAAGATTGGTATTATTGGTGCGGTTAAAGAAAAGATGGGTACATCAATTTTAAGAAGTATTAGTAATAAATTTGATTTCCCAAATCCTGTTAGTTACGTTAAAGAATATAGTGATATTTTATATAATGATGAGAAATGTGATGCGGTAATTTTATCAACTCACGATGGCGATAATACCGTATATTCAACTTTAAATGATACATCAACTAAATCAAATAAACCATATATTAATGGATTATTTTTAGCACATGATCACCAAGTTAAAAATGATTTTAATGGAACAATTCCTTATGTCGAAGGTGGATCAAGTGGTGCGCATATTGCTCACATTGGGTTTACCCTTGAAAGCAATAAAGTAAGTGGAGCTTATGGTCAAGTTATTTCAACATCAACTCACTGCTTAATTAATTCAACTGAAGTTGATGCGGTTTATGCTAAATATAAAGACTCAATCGAAAAGATTGAAAACGAAGTTGTTGGTTATTGTCCTGAATATTTAAGCCGTACTAAAGTTAGTAAAGCGGCTGGTCAAGCAATTGTTAATCATATTAATGAAAATCTTGATGAATTTGGTTTTAAAGTAACTTATGGAACCATTAATAGTGGAGGAGCACGTAATACTCTACCTGCTGGAAAAATTACCTATGGTGATTTAGTCCGTTGTCTTCCATTTGATAACTTTATTGTTGAAGTTAATTTAAGTGAAACCCAATTGGCGGCTTATATGGCTGATTATAGTTATCCATATTCATATCAAACTGCGCCTATTTTAAAAGACACCGATGGTTTATATCATCTTGGTACCATTAACTATTTAAGTGAAATTATGGATAACAAAGGCAATAACACCTCAAGTGTTACAAGTAGTTCGATTATCCGTGATGTTCTTAAAGATCAAATCGCTAAAAATCAAATTACTTCGATTGTTCCTTATACTGGTCAACCAGATCCTGAAACTGGTGTTGAACCAGATATGAAGGAAGCAACTGTTGAAGAATTTATTGCTGCTGATTATGAAGATGAGACTCCATTATATAAGTATCATGTGGTTGGTATTATCTCAAAATGGGATGGAACCAATACCGATGGAACTCAATATGGTGATTTCTATTTAAAGAGTTTAACTAGTGACACTGAAGTATTTATTTATGGTTGTAGTGCTGCTCGTACTTGCTTAGTTTATAACGTTTCACGTTATGTTTTTACTAACCCTAAAGATTATTTAACTAACGAAGTAACCAGTTCATTAAAAGTTGGTGATAAAGTCTCAATGGAACTTATTCGTAATGATTATCGTGGTGTCATCGAAGGTGTTGGCATTATGAATGGTTTAGCTGCTTAATTATTTAATTTATTATTGCTTTGCATATATAATAAAAGAAAAAGAGGGATTTATGAATATTTTTAAATTCATTAAAAAACTGACTTTTTTAGGTATTTTATTTTTAGTTACTAGTTGTGCTAGGGTTGATCCAGTTGAACCTACCCCAACCGACACTACTGAAACACTTAATTTTTACGCATTAAATGATTTTCATGGTGCAATTGAAAATAAACCTGATAAACAGACTGGAATTAGTCGAATTGGTAAGTATTTGATGGATGAAAAGGCTAAAAATCCAAATAATACTATCATTATTTCAAGTGGCGATATGTGGCAAGGAAGTGTTGATAGTAATTTAAATAAAGGTGCTTTACTCACTGATATTATGAATACAATCGGCTTTGATTCGATAACTATTGGCAATCATGAATTTGATTGGGGTGAAGATGCTATAAGAAATAATAAAGCTAAAATGCAATTTCCTTTATTAGCTTGTAATATTTTTTATAAAGGTACCGAAACTCGTCCCGATTATTTATCACCTTACACAACGATTACAAAAGGCAACATTAAAATAGGAATTATTGGTGCTGTTAAAGAAAATATTGGCGTCGATATTTTACGAAGTGTTAGCAATCTTTTTGATTATCGCAAACCTAATGAATATATTAAGAAATATAGTGATATTTTATTCACAAACGAAAATTGTGATGCAGTAATTTTATCAACTCACGATAGTGATTATAGTGGTTATCTTGATACGACTCTTGTTTCAACTGTTTCAAATCGTATTTATTTAGATGGAATATTTTTAGGTCATGATCACCAAGTTTATAATGGTGATGAAAATAATGTTCCATACGTAGAAGGCGGAAGTAATGGAAAAATGATTTCGAATATTACGCTAAAAGTTAAGAGTCATAAAGTGACAGAGTCCTATGGTGAAGTCATTAATACTTTAGAGAACTGTAACTCAACAAGTAGTGAAATTGACGCGGTATATGATGGATATAAGCCTGAAATTGATCGAATTAAGAACACAATTATTGGTAAAACTAGCGTTGCTTTATCAAAGCCAGAACTTGGCGCTATCGCTTCTAAATCTATTATTTATTATATTAATAATCACCAAGATGAATTTAACTATAAAGTTGATTATGCTGAAGTAAATAGTGGAGGAACAAGAAATACCATTGAAGCAGGAAATGTTACATATGGTATGATTTATCAAGTTTTCCCATTTGATAATAATATTGTCGAAGCTGATCTTGATGAAGCTGGTTTAGCCGCTTATAAGAGTTATGATGGAAATTATTCTTACACTTTAAATGAACCTAAAGTTGATACTGATGGTTTATATCATATTGGAACTATAAATTATGTTAGTGAAATTTATGATGGAAAAGGTGTTAATAAGTCTCGAACATACTCACCAACTTTACTTAGAGATGCAATTGTTGAGGCAATTTCAAAAAATTATATCGACGAAATTAAACCAATTGTCGATTAACTACTAGATATTTTAAAAAATTACTATAAAATAAATCTTATGATAACAATATATACATCCCCAAGTTGTGCAAGTTGCAAAAAAGTCAAACAATGGTTTGATGAGAACAAGATTCCATACAAAGAGAAGAATATTTTTAATTCGGTTTTGAATCCAGATGAACTTAAAGATATCTTGAAGAAAACTGAAAACGGAACTGATGATATTATCTCAACTCGAAGTAATATTATTAAAGAAGGAAAGGTTAATATTGAAGATATGAAGATTAGTGAACTTATTCAATTTATTATCAAGAATCCTTCAATTTTAAAACGACCTATCATGGTTGATGATAGTAAAATTCAAGTTGGTTATAACAAGTACGATATATCTTCATTTGTTCCAGCTGCTCGTCGTGTAGCTTATGAAGCTTGTCCACATCATGATCTAACTGAATGTTGTGAAGATTGTAATGACGACTTTAAAAGCGCATTAAAAAAATAGGTTTTAAAACCTATTTTTTTATTTGAAGGCTATATATTAGCCTTTTTTATTGTTTCAAGCGCTCTTGATTGCTTACTCTTTAAGTTATCGACATACTTGATTCCGACTTGCTCACAAATTTCTTTTAATCCAGCTTTTGCTTTATCTAAGCTATTTCCTTCAAGTTCAAGTTCGTAATCAGTGATGCCATTATAATCATTTTTATCAATTGAAAATAAACCTTTATCTTGGAAATTTGGTATTTCAATACGATCAGTTACAAGAGAAGTTTGAATCTTCATATCACGAGGATCAAAATTTAACATCTTAATAAATTCTTCAATTGAGGATGGTGGGAAGATTCCATTATCTTTAAAATCTTCATAATCTTTCCAAGAAATCTTTTCGTTCTTTTCAAGTAAGCCTTCGGCCATTGGTGCTTTAAGGTTAATAACAAAATCTTGTTTTTCTCTGATTCTTAAACCAATTCCCATTTTCTTGAGTCTTAAATCATCAGTATCAATATAATAATTTGTTTGTTTTACTTTATCGTATTTACCTGCATTAAAAAATTTAATTACTTTATTGTATTCATCTTTAGAAATTAAACACTTAGCTTCAATTTCAATATTAGTGGCCATAAATGATTACCTCTATCCTTAAATATGATACAATAAACGAAGTGGTTTTTAAAGAAAAAGGAAAGATCTATGAATTTATTATTTAATATGTATTTAGATTCAATGACTAATATAGTTTTGACTATAGCATCAATCTTAGTTTTAGTGATAGCTATCGCCATTTTAATCTTCTTAATTAATAAAAAGAAAAAGAGTGAAAAATCTCTTTTAAACCAAAATAACTATACGCCAAATGATGTTTATTTAGCGCTTGGTGGGAAGGATAATGTGGTTTCCCATAGTATAAACGGCTCTAGATTGACTTTAGTATTAAAAGATTATAAAAAAGTGGACCGAGATGCTCTAACCAAGTTTGGGGTCGAACGAGTTCTCTCAATGTCCAACAAATATATTTTAGTTGGCGAGCATTTAGACAAAATTAATGAAAAATTAGACTAAGCTATATTTAACAAGAATTGCTTTAATTTCATCAACAGGGAAGCCCATAACATTATCGGTGCTTCCTTTTATTTTCTTAATTAAGTGGAAAGATTCATCATCTTGAACACTATAAGCTCCAGCTTTATCAAGAACGTTAATTGAATCGACATAATGTTCGATTTCTTTTTTACTTAGTTTATTAAAAGTAACTTCACTAATCACTTCATCACTATTAACGTTATCGCGATATATTAAACAATAACCACTGATAACTTGGTGGGTTTTACCACTAAGTTTAGTAAGCATTTTAATGGCTTCATCTCGATCTTTTGGTTTGCCATAAATTTCGTTATCTAAAACGACAATGGTATCAACGGTAATTAAACAATCATTTCTAGCATCCATTTTATCAACCAAAGATAAGGCTTTGTGATAAGCTTCTTCAAAAGCATAATGGGCTTCGTTAATACTGATTTCACGCTCATCAAAAGTAGGATTCATAATGGTGAAATTCTTGGTAATTTTGGATAATAATTCTTTTCTTCTTGGTGAAGAACTACCTAATATAATCATATTAATTGGTCTTATTCATGATTAATGGAATAATCATTGGATTACGTTGTGTTTTTCTAAAATAATATTTTGAAACAACACTTCTTACAGTATTCTTAATGTCACTAAAAGTAACACGATTGGTAGATAATAACTCATTTAACGCATCTTTAACTTGAGTTTGTGCGTGTCTAACTAAGTGATCTTCATTTTTACCATAACTCACAAATCCGACAGTTTGAACTTTTGGATCACATAGTAAACTATTAGTCTTGCTATCAAGACAAATCATTACACTGACCATTCCATCATCTTGGAGAACTTTACGATCTCGAATAACAGCAGTGGAAACACCATTAATATCGTTTCCATCGATGTAAACATCTTCAGCAGGAATACGATCTCCTTCAAAAACTTTATGATTTTGAAGGACAATTTCATCACCATTTGCTAAAACGAAAATATTATCTTTTGGAATTCCTAAAGATTCAGCAATATCAGCATGTAACTTTAACATATGATATTCACCATGGATTGGCATGAAATACTTAGGATTAAATAATTTAAGATTAAGTCTCATTTCTTGACGGCTAGCGTGTCCGCTCGAGTGAATATCACTAAAAATTGAATTAGTAATTACATCAGCTCCATAACGAGTGAGATTATTTACAACACGAGAAATTGAAACACCATTTCCTGGAATAGGTGAGGAAGAGAAAACAACAGTATCACCAGGTTGAATATGTAAATCCTTAAGTAATCCGTTTGTAATACGTGATAAAGCAGCCATTGGTTCACCTTGAGAACCAGTACATAAGATAACGAGTTCATTATCTTTTATCGATTTAACATCATCAACTTCTTTAATCATTTCATTTGGAATCTTAATATAACCAAATTTACGGGCACAATCTACAGTGTTTTGCATTGAACGACCCAAGATAACGAGTTTACGTTTATGTTTTATAGTTGCATCAACGATTTGTTGGATACGTGAAATATTACTTGAGAATGTTGAAATAAATAATCTACCAGGTGCATCATCAAAAATCTCGTTAATCGATTGAATAACGTTTCGTTCACTTGGAGTCCAACCTTCTTTTTCAGCGTTAGTAGATTCGCCAAGTAATAAATCAACACCTTCAACACCTAATCTAGACATTTTTGCTAGTTCAATATCTGGTCCAACTGGTGTTAAATCAATTTTAAAATCGCCAGTCGTAACAATTCTGCCTTCGGTTGTATCAATACAAATACCAAAAGAATCTGGTATAGAGTGAGTTACTCTAAAGAAACTTACCTTAAATTCACCTGCACGAATAATTGAATCTTGATCATATTCAACGATTTTAACATTAGTTTTTATATGTTTATCTTCGAGTTTTTGTCGAATTAATGCAGCGGCTAATTTTGGAGCATAAATTACTGGTATATTAATTGTTTTAATTATAAAAGGAATCGCACCTATGTGATCTTCGTGTCCGTGTGTAATAAATAAACCACGGATTTTGTTATTATTGTCTTTTAGATGTGTGTAATCTGGAATGACATAATCGACCCCAACCAAATCATCTTCAGGGAATTTAACACCTGCATCAATAATAATTAAATCATTTTGACTTTCAATACAATATGTATTCTTGCCGACTTCTCCTAAGCCACCAAGAGCATAAATTTTAATTGGATTCTTCATAATACCCATAATTAATAAAATTTCCTCTGCGTTATTCAATATGAACGACTTATTAACTCAATTATAATAAATATGTGGGCAAAATCAATTGAAATCAACTGAATGCGCTTTCTTTTTTTGATATTTATTTAATATTATTAATTGATATAATGTGGAGGAGTTAATTATTATGCAAAAAAAGAGATATATTTTGATTTTTTTATTCGTTTCAATCTTAGCTAATTCTTTTAGTTGTTCTTTATCAAGTACAGTAAATTTAACTGGAAAAACGATTAATAAAGCCATTAAATTAAATTCATCCACCAAAAATGGAGCTAGTTTATTTACTTTAAATCTCAAGAATTTTGCATTAGAAAATGGTGAAGTTACAATTCATACGGTAGATTATGGTTATGACAAAATAAATGATAGTAACAATATCAATCTTGAAACCTATATTCCATATATTTCTTGCAGTTATCCAGAAGATGCAAATTTTAATATTGAATTTAACGATAATGGTATTAGTGTTTTCACTGACAAAAATGTCAATTATAAAGGTAATGAGGTAAGATTTGATGTCTATGCAAGCATTAATAATATTGTGGTTAATGGTGCTCTTCCAATTAAGATTTATAACACTAGTGCTACGGATTTTTCACTTTTAGTCAATGGTGCCACGACTTTTAAAACGGAAAATCCTCTAACACTTAACAATTTTTCAGCTAACATAAATGGTGCCGCATACATAAATTTAAGTGGAACAAGTGACTATGTTGGTTATGTGATAGATGGAACAGGCACAATTGATAGCATGAATCTCAAAGCGAAAGAGGCAAATATCACAATAGATGGAACAGGTACAGCAAAGCTTTCAGTTATTGAGAAACTTGATGCTTATATTAATGGAACGGGATCAATTATTTATTATGGAAACCCTACTGTTACTAAGAAAATTGATGGTTTAGGAAGCATTAAAAAAGGCGATTAAAAATCGCCTTTTATTTTGAAATAAGTACTAGTAAGTGACCTCTTTTAGACCAATTGAGAGAAAATACTTTTTAAAAACATCTTCATTTTCACCATAGACAACAATATGGTGGTTTCCGAGGGGATTTTTTAAGAAATATAGGACACTAGAACCTTTGATGAATTTAACTCTTATTTGTGTTCGACACAAATTTTCTAAATCAAGGTTTTCAATAATTTCACCTTTTAAAATAACAAAGGTATCTAAATTACTATTGATGCGAATTACATTAATTGGTCCGAGTTCCATCTCGCCTTTAATTCCAATGGCACTATGACTCTCAAAATGTGTTTTAAATTTGTAACTTGTGCACATATTTAATGGTAGAGTGCAATGAGCGAGAATCATCTCGTTTTTATCAACATCAATCATACTTGGATTAGCTTGAAAAGAACTTTGATTGATTAATTTTCGAACAACATACATGGTAATCATCGCAGGAACATCTCCTTCACAACTAGCAATGATTCCTTCTTCATTTAGTAAACTTAATGCGAGGCAAGAAGTAGTGTGTAGCATAGTGATTAAATCAAAACAACGAATAGTAAAACCCTTCAAATCATGTTTTTCAACAATTTCTTTTAAAGCGAGATATAAATCGTAGGCTTTTAAGATTTCTTCTGGGTTAAAGGTATCTTTAAATTTTCCATCAGGATATGGATGTCCTTTAAATTTCTCGTATAATTCTTTTAATTCATCGATTTTAATCTCTTCTAATTCGATATTGAAAACAGATTTAGCTTTTTCTTTATCGACGTTACAAGAAATTAGCCAATCACTTGGAGTACCTATTATACCTAGTTTATCCATTTTGTTTCTCCTTTAATAATTCGGTTAAGCGGGTTGCAATATATTTATTTGATCCATGAAGGATTTCGCCTTCTTTATTTATTTCATGGAGATAGGTTAAAATTTCTAAACTAGCAGCGAGCGAATTATTATGTCCATAAGTTAATAGATAATAGGGGGATTTTAAATCTTTAATATGTTTTAAAAAGAGATTTTCACTTCCACCCGATTTAATGAAGATTAAGGCTAAATCACCTTTATATAGATTATTAAAATCAACGAATTCAAAATCATAGCCGGTTAGATTATGCAAATCTTTAATCATCTCATTAGCACTTGCATCGATAATAATTGAACTATGTAGAGATGACTCAATACACCAGATATTAATTTTCATATTTTTATCCTTTCTTTTATTAGTTTAACATTAATTATTGCTAAATATTAACATTTTTGCCTTTTTTTAAACCAAATTTGAGCATTTTTTAATACTTTTGTTCTATAAATATTAATTTGGACTTTAAAACCACATTGAATTTTAATAAAATAACAATGTAATTAAATTACTAGGTATAAATTGTGTAAAAAACGGTCACAATCTTTCTAGCCTTAGGCCATTAAACTAAGGACTATCTGATAAACGTAAAATTTGTTAACAATTTACCTTTATTAGAGATACCTATTTTTTCTTTATATAGGAGGAATACATAATCTATGAAGAAAAGAAATTTGTTAGTCTTAGGTGCTGCTTTAGTTTTATCTATTGGTGGACTCGTTTCTTGTGGTAATAGTTCTTCTACTGCTACTGTCGCTCTTGTTACCGATGTCGGTAATATTGATGATCACTCTTTCAACCAATCTACTTGGGAAGGTGTTAAAGGATTCTGTAGTGCTAAGAACATTTCTTATAACTACTATCGACCAAGCGAGGATAGTACCGAAGCTCGTGAAACTACAATGAAACAAGCTATTAATAATGGTGCTAAAGTTGTCGTTTTACCAGGATACTTATTCGAAACTGCTGTTTATGATTTACAAGCACAATTCCCAAAAGTCAAATTCTTGCTTATTGATGGCGAACCACATACTGCTGATTACAAGACTTATAAGACCGAAGCTAATACTACAAACATTCTCTTCAAAGAAGAGCAACCAGGTTATTTAGCTGGTTATAGTGCTGTTATGGAAGGTTATACCAAACTTGGATTCGTTGGTGGTATGGCTGTTCCAGCTGTTATTCGTTATGGTTATGGTTATGTTCAAGGAATCAATGCTGCTGCTAAAGTTAAACATGCCGCTGATGCAACTTATAAAGTAAATGTCAACTATTGGTATAGTGGAACATTTGCTCCAAGTGATACTATTCAATCAACTGCTAGTAGTTGGTATAGTAGTGGAACACAATGTGTCTTCTCATGTGGTGGTAGTATTTATCAATCAGTTCTTGCTGGTATTTCATCAACTGGAACAATGATTGGTGTTGATACTGATCAATATTATGATAGTGATAAGATTATCACTAGTGCAATGAAGGAATTAAATAACTCCGTTCAAAACGCTTTAGGTAAATTACTTGGTACTGCTACTACCTTCACTGATGATAGTGCTTGGCCAACTGGTTTAACTGGAGTTACTAGAACCCTTGGTGCTGCTGATGATATGATTGGTTTAGCCCATGGTAATTCTTGGAGATTAAAGAATTATACTGATGCTCAATATAAAGCTTTATACGCTGATTTAAAGGCTGGTAAGATTACTGTTGATAATAGCAGTGATGATAAAGTCAAACCAACTACTGAATCATACGTTGTCGTTGATTATAAGTAAAAATTTTAAGGTTGCCATCTTTTAAGGTGGCAACCTTTCTTTTCTTTTAGTAGAGGATAAACAAAATGGAACAAAAATATATAATCGAGATGCGCAACATTACCAAAAGATTCCCTGGTATAGTTGCTAATGATAATATTACATTGCAATTAAAACCTGGTGAGATCCACGCTTTACTTGGTGAAAACGGGGCAGGGAAGTCAACTTTAATGTCTATTTTGTTTGGTCTCTATGAACCTGATGAAGGTCAAATTGTTTTAAAAGGTCAACCAGTTAAGATTAAGGATCCAAATGATGCTACTAAATATGGCATTGGAATGGTTCATCAACATTTTATGTTGGTTGATACTTTTACTGGTCTTGAAAATATTATTCTTGGCTATGAAGATACCAAAGGTCCTTTTTTAAGATATGATAAAACCCTTGAAAAATTAAAAAATATTCAAGATAAATATGGTTTATCTTGTGATTTAAATAAGAAGATTGGTGATATGACTGTTGGTATGCAACAACGTGTCGAAATTCTTAAGATGCTTTATCGAGATAATGAAATTTTAATTTTTGACGAACCAACAGCGGTTTTAACTCCCGATGAAATTGAAGGCTTAATGCAAGTTATTAAAACTTTAAAGTCCGAAGGCAAGACTATACTTTTTATTTCGCATAAGTTAAATGAAATTAAGGAAGTCGCGGATCGAGTTACTGTTTTAAGAAAAGGTAAATATATTGGAACATATGATGTTAATTCAAAATCCACGGAAGAATTAGCTGAATTAATGGTTGGTCGACATGTTAGTTTTACGGTCGAGAAAAATCCACCAAAAATTGGTAATGAAGTTCTTCGTGTTCAAAATTTATATGTTAAGAATGAAAATAAATTTAAAGTTAAAGATGTTAGTTTATCGGTTCGACAAGGCGAAATTGTGGCACTTCTCGGTATTGATGGTAATGGTCAAGATGAATTTATTGAAGCAATTACTGGATTAAGAAATGCTTATAGTGGCAAGGTTTTTATTAAAGACACAGATGTCACAAAGATGCCTATTATTAAGCGTAATAAACTTGGTTTATCGCATATTCCAGGAGATCGTCATAAATATGGTCTAGTTTTAGATTATTCGATGATGTATAACGTTATTCTCGAACGATACAAAGAAGAAAAATATAATAAACTTGGTTTTTTAAAGTTCAATAATATTAATGATTATTGTAATTATTTGATTACTAAATATGATGTTCGAAGTAGCGAAGGCGCAAAGACAATTACTCGTAGTATGAGTGGTGGAAATCAACAAAAAGTTATTGTTGCTCGTGAAATTGATCGTAATAATGACTTATTAATTGCAGTTCAACCAACCCGTGGTCTTGATGTCGGCGCAATTGAAATGATACATAAAGAATTAATAAAAACACGTGATACCAAGAAGGCAATTCTTCTTGTTTCACTAGAATTAGATGAAGTTTTTGATATAGCTGATCGTATTATCGTTATTCATGAAGGGGAAATTGTTGGTGAATTTGATCCTCATGAAATTGATTATAAGACTATTGGTTTATATATGTCTGGTGCAAAACGAGATACAAAACCATCAACCGATCTCGAAGCGGTTTATCATGGTTATGATAAGTTTAAAGTTAAAGTTAAATCATCTTTTAATAAATTATTTAATGGAAAGAAGAAATAGAGGAAATCAAAATGGAAAACAAAACTAAAGTTGTTCAAAAAAAGAAATTTAGATTTTTAGATATTTTCTACTCAATGTCCCCTTTATTAGCTTCAATTGCTTGTATTTTAATTGGTTTACTTATTGGTATTGTTACCTTAGTTTGTGTTAATCCAGGGGCTAGTGCTAATGGTATCTATAATTTCTTGTTTGGTGGACTAAAAGAGCCTTCAAAAGTCTTATATTTAACGACTCCTATTCTATTAACTGGTTTAGCGGTTGCTTTTGCCAATAAAGCAGGATTATTTAATATTGGATGTAGTGGTCAATTTTTAGCTGGAGCTTTGATTGCTCTTATTGCAGCAATTGATTGGCAGCAAAATTGGTTTGTTTGTATTTTACTCGCCTTGATTGCTGGATTCGTATATGGCGCAATTCCTGGTATTTTTAAGGCTTACTTTAATGTAAATGAAGTCATTACCGCAATCATGTTAAACTGGATTGCGCTATTTGTAATGAATGTTATTTGTGTTAATGATAATAATTTATTTATGGTTAAGGAATATAAAACGAATGAATTAGCACAAGTTAATCCAGGTGCAATTCTTCCTCGAATTGATAATAATCCTTATCTAAATATTGGTATTTTTATTGCAATATTTATTGCGATTCTTCTTTATATTGTTGTTAAATACACAACCTTTGGTTATGAACTACAAGCTGTTGGTTTCAATAGAGATGCGAGTAGATATGCTGGTATTTCAACCAAGAAAAACATTATTCTTTCAATGGCTATTAGTGGTGCTTTAGCTGGCCTTAGTGGAGCGCTATATTATCTTGTTGGCACAGTTAGATATTCTCCACAAACGGCAATGGTTCCAGCCCAAGGATTTAATGGTATTCCTGTTGCTCTTCTTGCCAACAGCAATCCAATTGGTTGTATCTTTACCGCTGTTTTAATTTCATATCTTCAAGTTTGTAGTGATTATATGCAACCAGCTTTTGCAAAAGAAACAGTTGATCTTGCGATTTCACTTATTATTTATTTAAGTGCTTTCTCATTATTCTTCTTACAATTATTTAGAAAAATTGGAAAGCCAAAAATGCATAAAGTTCAACTTGAGAAAGGAGCAAAATAATTATGGATTGGGGTAATTTCTTTAGCTTAACAATTGCACTATTTTGTCCTTTAACAATTGTGGCTTTCGGTGGAATGTTTAGTGAACGTAGTGGTATTATCAATCTTGCACTTGAAGGTATTATGGTGGTGGGCGCGATGTTTGGCTGTTTAACTTTAACTTTATTTAATACAAATGTTAATGGAACGGATGTTTGCACTGTTCCAGGAATGGAACAATTGCTTGTTCTTTTAGCGATTGTTGTGGCGGTTATTACTGGTGTTTTATATGCGTGGTTACTTGCTTTCGCTGCAATTAAACTTGAAGCAAACCAAGTTATTACTGGTACTGCTTTAAATATGATTGCTCCAGCTTTTGGTGTTGTTCTTGTTTGGGGAATTCAAGGTCAGGGAAGCACGACTATTCGTGTTCCAACTTGGGTTAAGATTGGCTCTCAACTTGCAGATACAAATGCCTTTAATCATTTTATGTTTACGAATTTATTCTTAACAACTATTATTTGTATAATCTTATTCGTTGTTTTAACGGTTTTCTTTTATAAAACAAGACTCGGTTTAAGAATTAGAGCGTGTGGAGAAAATCCTCAAGCTGCCGATAGTGTTGGTATTAATGTACATAAAATGAGATATATTGGGACGATGATTGGTGGTGCCTTAGCGGCCATTGGTGGAATGGGATATGTTATGGCAACTTCTACCGGCTTCTCTCCAGCTAGTGGTGTTATGGGCTATGGTTTCTTAGCACTTGCAGTTATGATTTTTGGTAATTGGAAACCAGTTGGAGTATTACTTGCGGGACTCTTCTTTACTTTCTGCCGTGTTCTCGCAAATTACATTTCGATTCCTGGACTTGATAGTGTTAGTGAAATCAGTCAACTCTATCGTGCGATTCCTTATCTTATTACAATTATTGTTCTTGTTCTTGCTAGTAAAAAGAGTAAGGCTCCTAAAGCAGAAGGAATTCCTTACGATAAAGGACAACGAGCCTAATTTATCAAAAAAGGTATACATAACGCACTGGATTTACTTCCAGTGCTTTTTTATGCATTTTTCTATTAAATATTATTTTAATAGTTTTATAATTAAAGACATGAAAATTGAATTAGCAACTTCTAAAAATATTAATCGAATTTTAAAGATTTATGAGTCAGCCAAAAAGTTTATGGAAAGTCAAAGTAACCATCAATGGCATGCCGGGTACCCAGGTTTTAAGATGGTTAAAGCGGAGATTAAGAAAAAAGAACTTTATGTAGTTAAAGATGAAGATAATGAGATAGTTGCTGTTTTTGCCTTTATATTAGGGGTTGATCATACTTATTTAAAGATTGATGGTAAATGGTTAAATGATGAACCATATGGTACGATTCATCGTTTAGCAAAGGTTAAAGAAACGAAAGGTATTTTAAAATTTGTTGTAGATTATTGTTTTTCTTTGACTGATAATATTCGTATCGATACAAAAGAAACCAATAAAGCGATGATTTCAAAGTTATTAGAATTAGGTTTTAGTAAATGTGGAATTATTGTGCTTGATAATGGCGAGGATCGTATCGCTTTTCAAAAAATAAAGGGGAATTAATTATGTTTTGTCCAAAATGTGGTAAAGAAATTCAAGATGGTTCAAAGTTTTGTCCTTATTGTGGAGCTGAAATTAAAGATCCACATGCTGAGCATGAAACTGTTGAAGGGAGTGTCGTTGATAATGATACTCATCCTTATGTAAATGATGGAAGTCAAAATTCAACTGATGGGTCAACTACTAGTAACTCATATACTTTTGCAGTTTTAGGGCTTATTTTCGCTTTTTTGATGCCAGTTTTAGGCTTAATTTTCTCATCAATTGCGTTGAGTAGAATTAATAAAAGCAACTCAGATAAAGGTAAATCGATGGCGATTGCTGGTTTAGTCGTTAGCATTGTATTAATTATTGTCTATGGTATTTTTGGTCGCTTCTATTGGAATTGGGGAGTCACTGTTAATAAGTAATAATAAAAAAGCCATACAACTTAATGATGGGTACCCCATTATCTAGACATCTATTTAAATTATATCAAAAGTTTAACATGGATGCTTCCCTAAATTTTGAAGGGGGCATCCATTTTGTTTTAGCTTTAATTCTATGGTTATTATAATAATCAATATATTGATCAACTGCCAATTTAAATTCTTCAAATGTATTATATTCGGATTCGTGTCCATAAAACATCTCATTTTTTAAAGTTCCAAAGAATGATTCGATTATGCAATTATCAAAGCAATTACCCTTTCTAGACATAGATTGAACTATTCCAGCATCTAGTAATCTCTTATGATAAAACTTGTGCTGATATTGCCATCCCATATCGCTATGAAGAATTAAACCGTTTAGTTTTGGATACTCATGAAACGCCTTATCAAGCATCCTGTTTGTTTGTTCGAAATTTGGTGATAACGATAAATCATACGCGACTATATCTCCACAATACATATCAAGGATCGGAGATAAATAGCATTTACCAAATGAGCAATTAAATTGAGAGACATCTGTTGTCCATTTTTGATTGGGACCATTCGCAGTAAAATCGCGATTAATTAGATTATCAGCTAAAGATCCAACTTTTCCGATATAAGAATGATATTTTTCTTTTCTTTTTATTGCTCTTAGACACATTTTATTCATTAGTCTAAGAACTTTTTTATGATTGATATTAAATCCTTGATTGTGTAGTTCTGCAGTAATTCTTTTAAACCCGTATCTTTGCTTATTTTTGTAGAAAATATCATGAATTAGAAGCATTATGTCGTGATTTTTAATATCTTTATCAATTTTGTTCGATTCAAAATAATATGTTGATCGAGATATGGATGCCGCTTTAAGTAATACATTTACTTTCCAATCTCTATGATTGAATAAAAGTTCTTTAATTACTTTAGCTTTTTCACCTTGGCTTCCGCGGCTTCCCTCTTTGATACCAAGGCATCGAGTTTTTTTAGGTACTCATTTTCCATTTCTAAATATTGGATCTTTTCTCTAAGAAGTATTAATTCTTCTTTTTCAGAAACAGTTAACTTAGGTTTTTT
>Ga0183101_1000376_pt3 | contig 24510 bp, 22 predicted proteins | sample Biomet3_FD_127790 | JGI IMG/M metagenome (GOLD analysis project Ga0183101, IMG submission 127790) | Microbial communities from bioreactor (seeded with sewage sludge) at LBNL, California, USA - Biofuel metagenome 3 | ecosystem: Engineered > Bioreactor > Anaerobic > Unclassified ...
ATCTTATCCATCCGGTAAACAATATTTCCGGATTTTCCATCGACTCTTACACCTGTTTTAGGATCCATTGGTTCTGCCATCCATACATGCTCGCCCATGTATTCGAAAGGAAGATGTGCATCTTTCCCATTGAGGATCTTTTCTGCAGTTGTCAAATTCTCTTCGGTGATAGATTTTGGTGACTCACAGGTACCATGCTGACGTAAAACAAAATCAAAACGGTCTTCAAAACTTTGCAGTTTCCATAAAGTCTTGCAGTAACCCTGCACCGTGGAAGACTCAGGTTTAAACAAGAATGTGCATACCCCGCAGGCATCGCCAAACAGCGCCGTGCGGTCTTCTTTGACCAGCAGGACCATCATGCCCTGGGTATGACCTGGTGCGCTGATAATTTCCACCGTGCATCCGCCAAGATCAAATACCATTCCATCTTCTAAATCCTTGAAGGTGCCATGGAATTCGCCTTGAAAATCCGTATCCGCATATTCATCAATATTTGGTACCGTCCGACGCAGCATTCTTCTGCGCAATGCTGTATCTGTTTTCAGGCGGTATAAATTGCGGTCTTTTTCATTCAGATAAACCTCATCCCACTGTGCAATCCCATTGGCATGATCGGCATGACCATGCGTAATGATGACTTCATACGGCTGAGAAAAAGTCTCTTCGATATAGCCTCGCAGATCACCGACACCATAAGCGGTATCTACCAGCAGTCCCTTTGTCTGTCCTTTGATGTAATACATACAGGCATCTCCTAGACCGCGTACCCGGTAAATATGTGTATTTACCTGTTCATTTGTAAAATTGACGTTCATTGTTTCTCCTCATTTCCTTGGTAATGGACCAATTCGATGCCATGCTTGCTAACATACTCTTTCACTGCATCACTGCAGAGAACATCCAGCTCCTGCACCCTCGGAAAACAGATGGAGGATTTGCGGTACAGATCCAGATCCGCAAATGCAGGATGTGCCATGATCTCAATATCCGCGTCTTTATACTTTTCCAGAATGTCAATCAGCTGCTTTGGTTCTTTCGAGCCAAAGAACTCTGGTACAAACTTGTAATGATTATAGCGGCGTAACGGTAAACGATATTCTTCACTTAACCGCTGTGCGACCTGCAGTGCTTCTGGGGTTGCATCATGAACTCCATGATGAGAATCCAGATGAGTCGGCCGTTTCTGGAACACTTCCATGAAGCGGTCGATCTGTGCTTTCCATTCGTTGTAGATTTCTGTGTAGTCTGGATCATGTTTCCAGACCTCGGTACGGCCGTGGTAGAACTCACCGGTAGCAGGGTCCGTCAAAGTACGGTTCTTTGTCAGCGGTCCTTCCAGAGTCAAATTCAGATGGACGCCAACGCCTAGATCCGTACAGTCTTTTGTTAAAGCGGCACTTTCCTGTATATATGCTGAACTCATTAATGCAGATGTAGAGCGTAGGATACCGCGATGATATCCTTCTAAGATTCCTTCGGTCACACCCTTGGTATAGCCAAGGTCATCTCCATTCACGATTAATTTCATAAATTGATCCTTTCTCTACAATGATGGAAAGCACTGCCGAAGCAGTGCTTATCCGTAGTATTGAACTATGCTTCTTGTTTTTCTGCGTTTTCTTCTTCCTGTGCAACCAGCTGCTTATCATATGTCTTGATGAACGGATAAACAATTGGAATATCCACAACGAAGAGAATTGCCCATAAGATGATTGTCTTGAAATCCCCGGTTGCTAAGAAAGCCTGTAATGGGCCTGGAACCGTGAATGGAAGAGTGATATAGAATCTGCCGACAATATTTGCTGCTGCGCAAAGGTAATAGACTGTCGTGTTAAGAATGCCGCACAGAAGCAGAGGAATGTATGTGTAAACATTCAATACTGTTGGCAAGCCGAAGATAGATGGCTCATTGATGTTGAACAAGGATGGTACAATAGCAACTTTGGCAATGGAACGTGCCTGATGAGATTTGCACCAGAGGAAAATAACTAACAGGATAACATTATAGGTAATCCAGTTGCCAAAGACCGAGTTCATTGCACCGGCATAAATGTATGGAAGCGTTGTTCCATTGACAACAGCTTCTGCATTGGCTGCCAGAGCGGCTGTTGTAATTGGAGTTGTAACAACAGATAACATATTGGCACCATGAATACCAAAGAACCAGAATGTTGTCATTAAGATATTGATCAGTAATACAGATGGCAGAGATCCTGTTGCTCTCATTAATGGCTGGAAGATGGTATAGACCAAGCTTGCAAAGCCTGCACCAGTCCAAGCAGTTAATCCTGCATCAACCAAAAGCATCAGAATGACCGTGAAGCCTAATGGCAGCAGAACGTTGAATGGTGCTGCAACATTTGGAGGTACGGAATCTGGAAGTTTAATAACAATGTGGCGTTTTTCAAAGAAATGTGTAATTTCAACGGTAATGATAGCGACCAGCATTGCGGAGAACATATACGCTGCACCCAGTTTGCCAATCTTGAGAGATGTTGTCTCTAAGTCAACCGCACCAGATACACATAAGTAGACCAATAAGGAAGCGACCATGTTGTTGATACCATCCATTTTATAGGACTTTGCTAATGTATAGGACACACCGCATACAACATAGACTGCGATGATACCAATGGTCATGTAGTAAGGAATCATTAAGACGCTGGCATTGGCTGCCGCGAATCCCTTCCATGCTAATAAGAAGGCATAGAAGAAGTTGCTTGGTTCGGTTATGGTTGCTGGAATTGGTGGTACGGCAATCAGGATTGCGATACCTCCGATAATTGTTGCTGGAATCAGGATGGTTAATCCGTCACGGATGGAGGCAAGATGTCTCTGGTTGGAAATCTTCATACCAATTGGTACGATATACTTCTGCATCCAGTCAGACATTTTGTCCATAAATGTTTTTTTACCTGCTGTTTCTGACATTTCAATTCCCCTTTCGTCATTTTCGAATGTCGCGCAGCCCGCAGTACCATTCACCGCAATCCGAATCTGATCCAGGATAGCTTCTGCTTTTCCGGAGGCAAAGCTGTCTGGATTGATATCAATGATCTTGATATCTTCGTAAGGAGCGGCCAACTCCTCGATTCTTCTACGGTCATAGCCAATCTGCGGTGCAATGAGAATAATGTCGTATTTTGCGACAACAAGAGGTAATTCACTGACTGGTTTTGCTTCGATGACCCATGATTCCTCCTCACGGAGGGCCTTTTTCATCTTCCGTGCCAGCAAACTTGTAGAAGCTCCATTGGCACAGACCAGCAGAATCGTTTTCTTGTCTTTCATATTCTCACCTCATCTGCAGCTTCATCATAGACAATCCAAAATGACGAAGATGTACTCAAGTTCCTTTTCAAAAAGGAACTTTGTGATTTTCTCATATCACAGAATGTCTCTTAGATTATGTTATTATAATTCCATAAATAGGGATACAAATTATGCGATATAACAAAATTGATAACATCCTGCATGCATTGATGGCTGCCAATGATTATAAGACCAGTAAAGAACTTGCCGACGAATGGAACACCTCGGAAAAGACAATTTTGAAATACCTGAATATCTTGAAGTATGAAGTGGCAGATCATGGTGCTGTTCTGGATATCCGGCACGGTACCGGTACGAAACTGATTGTTAAGGATCCAGCGGTTTTCAATGCGTATCTTGCGGAATTCTCCTCTGAAGAGAAAGGTATCCTGAATAATCCACAGACTAGAAAAGCATATGTCCTGATGCGCTTATTGACCAATGGTGACTATATCAGTCTGTATGACTTAGCTGACGAACTGTATATCTCTCCTTCTTTACTGCGGAATATCATACGTTCACTAAAGGAAACAGCAGAACAATATAACCTGCAGCTGGAAAACTCGCACCAGAATGGCTATCGTATTATTGGAAAAGAAATTGATATCCGGCACTGCTTGACGAGAGAATGCAAGGATGAATCTGCGATGAGCTCTGTTTTAGTCGGTGCTAAGTTCAATGACAGTCAGATTTCTTCGGTGACCAATATTGTATCTAAGAGCCTGCAGTATTATGGCATTTCGTTAAGTGATAAAGGCATCAGCGCTCTCGTCCTGCATATCATGATTGCCATTAACCGCATTGAAACAGACAATACTGTCAGTATGCCAGATGAGTTTGCCTTGATGCAGTTAAAAGGATCTCCAGAATACTTTGTCGCAAACCGGATCAATCGCGAACTGAAGGAAACACTTGGCATTTCTCTGCCAGAAAATGAATTGATGTATCTGACTCTGCATATCAACGGAAAACAGCGCTTTGTCAGTCATCATAAGATTCAGTTCAAGGTGACCGAAGAAGATATTATCTTTTATAACCGCTTCCTGCGGAATATCTATAAATACAGTGATGTTGATCTCTTTGAGGATGAAGAGCTCCGCATTGCCTTGCTGAACCACATCATTCCTTTCCGCAATCGGGTCAACAATAACCTGCAGATTACAAAGTCTGAAATGGCAGATATTCAAAATGAATTCCCGTATGCCTATGAATTAGCTCTGTATGGTCTGTCTATGTTCAAAGAAGAACAGATTACACCTGCGGAAATTTCTTACTTTGCCCTGCATCTAGAGTTGAGTCTGGAAAAGAACAAGCAGGCAGAAGTACAGTACAACATTGGCATCATCTGCAAAGATGTAGCAACAATCTATCATATTGCATCTTTTAAGCTGGACCGTGATCTTCATGATCTGATTGGTTCCCTCTCTTTTATCAAAGTCTCCGATCTAGAACGAATCCAGTCTGCATCTTCAAACAACTATGACTTGATTCTGAATATGACGGATATTCCCGTGAATATCCCTGTAAAGACACTCAGCATTTCCAACTTCATCACCGAAGACGAAATGTCTTTAATTCGGAATACCCTGCAGGGATTATCCAGTGAGCAGAAGATTACCAGCTTATGTGATCCTGCATTATTCATGAATTTATCGGATGTCCATACACAGAAGGAAGTCCTGGACCAGATGGTTGCCCAGATCAAAAAGACCGTCTCTTTACCAGACGACTTTATGGACCGTGTATTATCCAGAGAAAAACTCGGTTCAACAGAATTTGACAATGGCATTGCTATACCGCATCCATTGGATACTTCAAAGATACCGGATTTCTTAGCCATTGCTAAATTAAAAGAACCTGTTGTCTGGAACAAGAAAGAAGTCAGTCTTGTCTTCCTGCTCAGTGCCTCCAGTGCTGCAAATTCCTCCTGGTTCATGGATCATATCTCCAAGGTAATCCAAAGCAGCGCGGCAGTACAGGCTCTTGTCTCTGCAAAAGACTATCACAGCTTTATGATGATTTTTATGCAGTTATAAGATCATCGAAGCGATTGTCACTACAATTGGCAATGTCATCAAACATAATAGTGTAGACATGCATACATATTCCACTGCTTCGGTATAGCTCTTGTCATACTGCTGGGCAAAGATTGCGGCATTGGAACCAACCGGGCAGGCCGAAGCAATCAAAACAGCCATTTTAATATCCAATGTACCAAAAGGAATGATCCAGAACACAAGCATTGTTACAAGTGGAATCAATACCAGTCTGAACAGAGATACTGTCCAGACTTCTTTTTTTGTAAGCATTGATACCAAGTTTGACTGTGCCAGAAAGACACCCGAAACAATCATGGCCAGCGGTGTATTCAATCCTTTAATGGAGCTGAATAATGTAGCGGCCATTTCCGGACAAGGAATGTTGAAAAAATACAAGATCAGTCCAATGATGACTGATATGACAATGGGGTTTTTTATCACTGCTTTGATATTCATGACATCTTTATTCCCGGAGATCATATATACCCCAAACGTCCATTGCAGTGCATTGATCAATACGATCATAATAGAAATATAGAATACTGCATCACTGCCTAATACTGCCTGCACCAATGGAATACCAATAAACCCTGCATTTGAGAAGGCACTGCTGAAACAGCTGATTCCATTTCGTTTGCCAAAGACCAACCAGCTGACAAAGACTGCCAGGAACATGCATACTGCAGAAATCGCAGCAGACTGAACCAGCGCAATTGTCTTTTCCGGACTCCGTTCAATCCAAAAACTAGAAATAATTACCACCGGGATGACAATATAGAGAAGAATCTTTCCAATATCCTTACTGCCTTGGTTGGTAATCATCTGTTTCTTATACAAGAAGAAGCCAATTCCCAGCAGAATAAACATAATCACAATTTGTTTTAATAAAATTGTCCCGATTCCCATAGCGTATCCCCTCCGTCATCTATTGAATGTACCAAATACGTTTTTTTATATCTGTACATTCGTTCCGTTTCAAAACGGAACTTAATGATTTCTCAAGGAAACACCGGCACTTGCAACAAAAAAGGTGACTTGATTCAAGTCACCTTATATTAGATATTCTTCTTATAAATCTTTCTTACACCAATCACTGCAGCAACCGATAACAGTAACAGTACTGTATACAGAAGCACATTTGTCTGATCTCCGGTATTGACTGCTGTTGAAGTCTTTGGTGTTGTTGTATTGCTTACAAATTCTGTATTTGCGACATCAGTCGATGTCTTTGGTGTGATAACATCCCCACGTCCGGTATCTTCTTTCTTTGGCTCAACTGCAGGTGCAGTCATCGTAAAGTTAGAAGACTTGTAATCATGATCAGAGAAGATAGCTAATGTATGTTCTCCTTCTGGTAATGTTGCTAAGAACGCTGGTGTTAGTTTAATGAATGTACTGCCAGACCACATCGTGAAGTCTTTATTCAATGTTAATTCTTTGTTGTCTAATGTAACCTTTACAACTTCCTTCATTGGCATATCATAACGAACTGTCATGCCTTCCGTTGGAAGTTCTTTGGTATTCAATGTCTGATTGTCACCATTCAATACACCTGTCGATGTGTTCGGTGTTGGTGCTCGATCTACCGTAACTTTGTAGGATGCGGATGCTGGAAGATATTCATCTGTCTCGGCAGCATTCGCTGTAATCGTTGCAGTGCCTTCTCCAGCAACCGTTACTTCACCAGTTGTACTATTGACCTTAGCAACCTTCTCATCACTGCTGCTGTAGGTAATTGCGCCACCATCCTTTGGACCAGTAACGGTCTGTGTAAATGACTGGGCAAAGGAATATTTGCTTACATCGTTAAAGGAAGATGTATCTAATGACTGACTCTCTTTGACTGCAAGTGTAAATGTACCGCTGATATTCTGCGTTTTCTCATTATACTTACCAGCATTGTATGTAACATAGCCGGCTGTGAATACATTATAGGTTCCTGTTTTGGTGAGGGTTCCATGTAATGTACCATCTGCATCTAAAGTGAGTCCTTCCGGAAGATGGGAATACTGTGACGTCATCGTATAGTTGCTGGCATCACCAGAAAATTCTAATTTTAAGTGATATGGTTCATTCACTGCTGCTGTTGGCAGCACTTCTGCTGTTGTAATTCTAGGCAGACAGATTTCAAGTTCTTCTGCATAACTCAAGGAAGGTTGATTCACGGATGTCGCTCTCACCTTGATCTTTGCTGCTGTTTCTTCAGGTGAAACCGTTAAATTTCCCTTTGCATCAATGGTCGTTGCTGGATTCTCTGCACCCTCTACTGTCCATACAACATTTGTATCTCCCGTAACATATGGATATACGGCGCCATGAAATGATCTTGTCAGGTTCGAAGCGTCAATCATATTACTGCCTGAATTACTTACCCATACTTTTTTTCTAGTATTCGCACGCAGATGATATGGATTTCTTACTTCTAATGTAGTGAAATCAACTGGCTCTACATAATGCCGATCATCATACCAGCTTTCTGCTAAGTAGTTATCATTCCCTAAGGCAGGTTCTGAAATCTTTGAACCTGTTGTCACATCAATGTAATGGTCTGCAATTCCTGTGGTTGTTTCTTCTTCATCAATGCCAACACGGATGATTCCAGCATTGCCCTGAACCTCAATGCCATCATAGAACCATACATCTTGATCAATAAAACCTCCCGCATAGTTCGTTGTAGGTGAATGAACGTAACAACTTGAAATACTGCCATGATTATTTAAATGTCTTTGTACTCCTTCGCTATCCTTCTGTATGGAGCACTCGACCATTTTTCCATAATTTTCTATATCTGCAATTAAACATGTTTCATCACAGATGCCATCGGATTCATTGATGAGCTTTGTAATGTAATAGTTCACATCATAAAGAACACCATGATTATCTACTGTAATATCAACACCTTCATCAAATGCATATACATTGAATGTATATCCATGCTGCAGTGTAACGGTGTTATTTGCGAACGACCATCCTTGATTAGATTGTTCACTTGTTGCGACACCATTTCTGATATAAATATCAATCTGATTGTTCTCATCACCATACTCTTTGTCGCTTGCTTTTACCGATGTAAAAGGTGTGGTCATCATACATGCAGCCATGATTACCGCAATACAAAAGGCAATGATTCTTTTAAAATAGTTCATACTTTCTTCCCCCCAAAAGTTTAAATTACTCAACTTACTCAGTTTATCATCATACCCTTATTGTGTACACAAAATTATGTGCTGTTACTACTCATAAAAGGCTTACTACAAGGGTTTCTTGTAATAAGCCTTTCGTTGCTGCATCAATTATTTTTCTTCCGCATTGAAGACATATTTATCTAAGCGGTCAAATGCTTCCACCACTCTGCTGTATGGTACTGCTAAATTCATACGTACTGAATATGGGCCAAAGAACATCTCTCCATCCTGCCAGGTAACACCTACATTCCAAGCAGCCTTCTCCAATTCCTGAATAGTCTTATGCTGTGCCTTACACCAACCCTCACAGTTCAGATACAACATATACGTTCCTTCCGGCTTTGCTAAAGAGACACCTTGGAAATGTTCCTGAATGTAGTCATAGGCATAATTCACATTCTTGGAAAGAACTTCCTTCAATTCCTCCAGCCATTCATATCCTTCTGGCTGATACGCGCCAATGAGCGCATGCATCGATAAGACATTCATCTCATTGTAATGTGTCTTATCGCCATTGCCGACCACGCGGTCATTCAATGTCTTGTTGTAAATAATATGATAGCTGCCAACGAGACCTGCTAAGTTAAAGGTCTTGGATGGCGCATAGAAGGCAATCGTATGATCATGAGCATAAGTATTCACCGATTGCGTTGGAATATGTTTATTGCCATTCATTAACAGATCCGACCAGATTTCATCGGAAATGAGGTTAACTTCATTGTCTTCATAGACCTTCATGGCCTTTTCTAATTCTTCCTGCTTCCAAACTCTTCCGCATGGATTATGTGGAGAGCATAGGATTGCCGCATGAATATGATTCTCTTTGATCTTCTTGTCCATATCTGCGTAGTCCATGTGCCAGGTACCATTCTCAAAGATCAATGGACTGTGCACAATGGTATATCCCGCATTGCCTAATGCCATCGTAAAGCCAATATACGTTGGGCTGTGTACTAAGATCTTATCCCCAGGATGGGCAATCACAGATAATGCAGAAAGGACACCGCCTAATACACCATTCTCATACCCAATGTTCTCTTTGGTAAGACCTGTGACATGGTTGTGTTTCTGCTGCCAAGTAATAATAGATTGATAGTATTCTTCGGTTGGGGAAAAGTAGCCAAAGGCTGGATGCTGTGACCGCTTGATAATGGCATCGGTAATCGTTGGGACTGTTGGGAAATTCATATCGGCCACCCACATTGGAATGGAGTCAAATCCTTCCTGTGGGGCATCTGGGGTAAATCCCGGATTGAGACCTAAGCCATCGACCGCAAGAGCATCTTTGCCATGTCGGTCCATGATTGTTGTAAAGTCGTATTTCATAACGCTTCCTCCTTGCACACTTGCAACTATTATAAAGCGATAATGCGAAGAATGCCGGAAAAGAAAAAATGTATAAAAAAATCCTATTCCAAAAGCTGTGACTTTTTGGAATAGGAATATTCTTTGTTTATTTCACTGTTTCGTACGGCCAGTCCACGATACCGCCCATATCATAGACTTTGGTATAGCCGATCTCCACCAGTTTTTGAGATGCTGTCGCAGCACGGATGCCGGTGCGGCAATAGATTAAAATTGTTTGATTCAAGTCAGGAAGCAGATCTGGCTGTTTAGTAGTAATGCTTTCGACGGGAATGTTAATTGCATTTGGAATATGCTTGTCCGCATATTCACTGTCGGTACGTACATCCACAACAATGACATTGCCGGCATCCATCATCTTCTTGGCTTCATCTGCTTTGATTATGGTATAGCCTGTGGTGGAAGCTGTTGAAGAAGATGCCGTAGTGGTGCCTGCCGTCTGAGCACAGCCGGCAGCGAATAAGGAAAGGATCATGGATACTGCTAGGATGATTCTTTTCATGGGTTTCTTATCTCCTTGGTTCCTGCGCAGGAACACTCTACTTATAAGATACGAAATCTATTCGGAATTGCCAGTGGAATGCTCTGTCATTCTCCCCAGGTATTGTAGTGCACCATGGAATCATAGTCTGTACTCCTGCTGGAGGAAGCGGATGCGGTATCTTCAGCACTATAGCCCATCGCGACCATAATGTAAGGAATCACATGGTCTGGAAGCTGTAATGCCTTCTGGATGCCAGTGATACGGTCCTGGGATGGGTAAATGCTCATGATATTCGTTGCGATGCCTAACGACTCTGCCATCAGTACTACATTCTGTGCCGCAATGCTGGTATCCTGCGCTAAATTACCAGAATACGCAGCACGATCTTCATCTCCCGTAATCACAAAGACGACCGGTGCCGTGTCCAATGACTGTGCATAGACATGCACTGCCTGGATCTCTTTCATAATGGTGCGGTCATTTACCACAACGACATCTCTTGCCTGCTGTCCGCCAGAAGTTGCGCCAGAGAAAGCAACCGTCAATAACTTCTGCAGATCTTCTTCGGCAATTGTCTGACTCGTAAAAGTACGTGTTGTATGCTGTGCGGTTGCCAGTTCGTAGACTGTATCATTGGCCGCTGGGCTGGCCGATGCCTCTGCCGACGGCTGTGTACATCCAGCAAGAACTGCGATGCTAAGAAGCGCGGCAGCGAAATTCACTTTCTTCATACGTCCTCCTTCCAGCAGAGATGGTTCATTCTCCTTCCTGTGATAACACAAGAGAAACAGGAGACATTGTCTTCATCTGTGCATTTAATTCCTGAACTGTTTTTATTATAACAACGATTGTAAAGACGAGTGCTAAGAGATCCGATACCGGCATCGAATACAAGACACCATTCAAGCCGAACCAAATTGGAAGCAGTAAAGTGATTCCTACACCAAAAACAATCTCCCGCATCAGCGATAACATTGTCGATGTCCATGCTTTGCCTAAAGACTGCAGGAAGATGAACATGCCCTTATTGATACATGCCGGTACCAGCATGCATAAATAGATGCGGAAGGCTTTGACCGCAAATTCTTGATAATACACACTCTCATTGGCAGAACCGAATAGGACCATGATAGCGCGTGGGAAGAACTCGGCAATGACCAAGCCGGCCAATCCAACACAGGCTTCCGCAATGATCAAATGTACAAAGAACTGCTTGATCCGGTCGTAGCGGCCGGCACCGGTATTGTAGGCAACCAGCGGAATACACCCTGCTGCTAGACCTACACTGATCGAAATGATGATCTGGAAGAATTTCATCACAATCCCAAGAACTGCCATTGGAATCTGGGCATACTGTGCTTGGGAAAAGATTGGATCTACCGCACCTGTACGTACAATCATTGTATTTACGGCCGCCATGGATGCTACCACTGAGATCTGTGAAAGCAGACTAGTCATGCCTAACGGCAGAAATTCTTTCTGTAAGGAATACGACCAGAGAAAGTCCTTCTTGTGCAGTACAATGGTCTTCATGCGCATCAAATAAAGAATGGATAATACCGCTGTGACAACCTGGCCAATGACCGTTGCTACGGCTGCTCCCATCATTCCCATATGCATCGGATAGATCATGATTGGATCTAAGATGATATTTAATACAGCACCAATGATATTGGCAATCATCGCAAACTTTGGAGCACCGGTCGAACGGATAATCGGATTCATTGCCTGTCCAAACATATATGCTGGTACGCCCATCGCAATATATGTGAAGTATTCCTTGGCAAGTTCAAAGGTCTTTTCATTAACGCTTGCCCCAAAGAAATTTAAAAGCGGTGTCATACATACAAAATAGAAGAAGGTCAATAGCAGCGATGCGGTGACGGTCAATAGGATTGCATTGCCAATTGTCGTGCCTGCCTGTCCTGCCTTCTTTTTCCCCAAACAGATGGATACATAAGCACAAGCACCATCTCCAATCATGACTGCTACTGCTAACGCTACCACCGTCAAAGGAAAGACGACACTGTTGGCCGCATTGCCATAGGATCCTAAATAGGACGCATTGGAAATGAAGAGCTGATCTACAATGTTGTAGAGTGCTCCGACTAATAAGGAAAGGATACAGGGAATACTGTACTTACGGATCAGTTTCCCCACACTTTCGGTTTCTAAATACATTTGTTTTTTGTTTTCACTCATATTTCCTCCATAGAAAAAGCCGTCCGCTGGATTTACGCCGTTGACGGCTACACACTATGGGCATATAAAAAAGCGGCTGTCGCAACTGGAATTACGTCCATCGACAACTCGCTGTGAATCTATTTTAAACAATTTTAAATTTAAAACAAGCCCTAATTTTCTTTCTTATAATAGGATGCCAGTGTTGTATATAGGTGTTCTGGATCGATTGGCTTGGCAATATGCCCATCCATTCCTGCATGGAGACATTTTTCAACATCTTCATGGAAGGCATCCGCGGTCATTGCGACAATCTTCACTGTCTTAGCATCCCCGCGAGGTAATGCACGAATCTGTTTGGTTGCCTCATAGCCATCCATGACTGGCATATGAATGTCCATCAGGATAATTGCCCAATAGCCAGGGGTGGATTTCTGGAATGCTTCCAGACCAAGCTGACCATTTTCCACAACTTCGACAATCATCTTTTTCTCTTCTAATAGCGCCCGAATGATTTCCTGGTTAAGATGATTATCTTCACAGACCAGGACATGCTGATTGGCTAAGCTGTCAAAGGATGCGGCTGGCTGTTCCTTCATGACTGGCTTTGTCCGTGTGCCAGGAATGCAGTCATAAGTCATCGCAAAGGTGAATGTGGAGCCCTTGCCTAATTCACTCTGTACATCTATGGTACCGCCAAGGATATCAATATTCCGCTTCACAATGGCTAAGCCTAATCCCGTTCCCTTGCGTTCCACCTGTCCCTGGGCAACTTCCTGGGTAAATGGTTCAAACAGCACCTTCTGGAAGTTCTGGCTCATACCAATTCCGTTATCAATGATCTGTACGGTAATCTTCATCTTTTGATCTGGTAACAGTTCTTCATTCAGGATCATTCGGATTGTCCCGCCGTCTGGCGTATACTTCACAGCATTGGATAATAGATTGAAATAGATCTGATTCACTAACAGGACATCCATCAAAGGGACGACCGTATTGTTTGTATGCGGTTCAAAGATCAGTGTCTGATTCTTCTCTTCGACCAATGGGCGAATGACAGAATCGACATAATGCTGGAAGTCTTCTAAGTAATATGGTTCAGGATGGACTTCTACCTTCCCGCTCTCTGCTTTGGATAAGTCCAAGATCTCATTGACTAAGCCAAGTAAGAACTTGGAAGAAGTATCGATCTTTCCTAAGTAGTCTTCGGTCTTTGCAGGATTCTGCTGTTCCTTGGCTAAGTACGTCAGTCCGATGATGCCGTTCAATGGCGTACGGATATCGTGGCTCATCCGTGACAGGAATTCACTCTTAGCTGCATTGGCTTCATCAGCCTGCTTGCGCAGCGTGATTTCTTTCTCCGCAGATTCTTCCAATTTCTCATTGGCAGCTAAGATCTTATTCACATACTTCCGGCGCTGATCCAGATACCAGAGGAACAAACTGAACAGAAGCAGTGCGAAAGCTGCACCGATCCAGATCTGATTTTTATATGCATAGTAATAATCCCGCAAGGTATACTGATACAGTTTCTTAGAGGTATAGTTCAGGATAATACTTTGACGCTGCGTCGGGGTAATGGCATTGATGCCGGCATTCAAAGACGCAAATAACGTTTTATTTGCATCACTGGTTACTGCACCGACATAGTATGGCATGGAAATCGCAGCTGCCGGTAATGTTTCAATATCACTGCGGTCTGGTTTTTGTAAAACATAAGACCATACATAGGCACTCTGTAAACAGCAGTCAATGATATCCATGCGCATTGCCGCAAATGCCTGGTCCCATGTATCAAAATAGACAATTTCATAATTTGGATAGACACTCTGGAAGCTTTCCACAAGACTTGCCATGGACTTCAGCATCCCTACCTGTATGCTTCCATTGGTGTCTAAGGTCTTGCCTTTCACAATCGCAAACGTAAATGGGGAATCAATTAAGCTGCTCGTAAATATTGCTGTCTTGCCTGCTGTTGAATTCATCGTCGTGGCAAATGGCAGGACAACATCATAGTTGTTATCATCCAATGCATCTTTTAAAGATTCTTCATTGACGGAAACATACTCTGCTTCATAGCCGGCATTCTTGGCGGCTAAGGTGAATATGTCAATCCCAATGCCCGTGATCTGACCAGTCTCTGCATCTACATAAGACATTGGACAGCGGTCCGTCGGCACGCCGACACGAATGACTTTTGAATTCTCCGCATCAATGGAAAGCGGTGCAAAAGGAAGCAGGATCAGAAGCCCTGCTAAGAGAAAACGCATCCACTTTTGTGAAGCCGTCTTATGCATTTTCATGTATCTATGACTCCTCTGTAATAATTATAGACCATTTTTTATTATGCAGGCATATGAAAAGAGCAGATCCTGTCATCTGCTCTTATTGATTTACTTTGAGTTTACCTACCAGTTTCATGACGGAAGCAGGCTTCTCTCTTGCGATGGCAACCCGGTGTGCATCTTGGGGAAAACAAACGAGGAACTGTCCTGGTTTCAGAATGCACACGGTGCCTTGATCGCTGTCATAGAGTCCAAAGTCATCCGGGATTGAAAATGGCTGGATCTCTTTGACGTTGTGAATATCATTGACAATGATCTCTTCTTCTCCTTGGATCACACAGTGGACATCCGCATATCGACGGTGTGCTTCAAAGTGAGTCTCTGCCAATGGCTTGGTTGTTAATACAACGGGATTAATGAAGGCACGGTCTTCATCTAAGACAACTCGTGTCTGCGGCAGATTGGTATCATGAATCTCTGCTAAGGCATCCAGGATCTGTTTTAATCCAGGAATGTCTTCATAAGAACTTCGGTTGTCTAAGGAATCGAAGATCATAACAGATTACGCTTTGCGGCATTGATCATCTCAAACGCTGCCTGCGCACATTCTTTTCCATGAGCCGTCAAGCCAGTCATTGGTGTACGTACGTCACCAACATCCGGTCCGCCCTGTAAACGGAGAACTTCTTTTAAAGTGGCATAGAGGTTGCAGTCAGCTTCGCATACCTTATAGATAATGCGGCAGCACTCATTCTGCAGGACTCTGCCCTTTTCCATCTCTCCTTTATGGAAGGCATCAAAGATGCCCATATACAGCTCCGGCATTGCGGCATAGGTTCCGCCGATGCCTGCTCCTGCGCCAGCGGCTAAGCCGGACAGCAGCTGTTCATCTGGTCCATTGAAGACAAAGACGCCTTCATCATGCCACATCTGAATATCCTGGACTGGCATCGAACTGTTCTTAACGCCAAGAAGATTTGGATTCTTCTTCATTTCACGCAATAACGGCAGGTTCAATGCGGTACCAGCAAGCTGTGGAATATTGTAGATCACGAATGGGGTATGCGGTGCAGCGGCCGAGATATCATTCCAATACTTGGCAACGGCATCCGCTGGTAAATGGAAATAGATTGGCGGGATGGATGCGATGGCATCGACATGCAGAGACTCTGCATGTGCTGCCAGTTCACAACTGTCCTGGGTATTGTTGCAGGCAACGTGGGCGATGACGGTCAGCTTGCCGCCGACTTCTTCCATGACTGCCTGTAAAACAGCTTTTCTTTCTTCCACACTCTGATAAATACATTCACCAGAAGAACCACCTACATAGAGACCTTTGACACCTTTCTCCATTAAGTAACGTGCTAATTCTTTGACACGCGCTGTGGAGATATTTCCTTGTTCATCATAACAGGCATAGAATGCCGGTATAATTCCTTCAAACTTTGCGTAATCCAATTTGATCACTCCCCTCTATTTATGCATGCATGTACAAGGATCAGCCCTTGACTGCACCCATGGTAATTCCTTTGGTAAAGTACTTCTGGAAAATCAGGAATACGACGATAATTGGTACAGCAGCGAAGACAGCACCTGCCATGATCAGACCAAAGTCCGTGGAGTTTTCTGCCTGCATCGTTGCGATACCTAATGAAATGGTCAAGTTCTTGCTGGAGGTCAGCATGATCAACTGCATGAAGTAATCATTCCAGCTGTTGATAAAGGTGAAGATTGCTAAGGCACCAATGCCCGGCTTGATCATCGGGACAACGATCTGCTGGAAGGTGCGCCATTGACCAGCACCGTCAATCTTGGCGGCATCCAATAGATCATCCGGAATTCCTTCGGAGAACTGCTTCATTAAGAAGACACCGAATGGCCAGCCGACGGTCGGCAAAATGACGGCCCAGATATTATCGTAGAGATTCAGTGAAGAGATCTCCTTGATCAATGGAACTAAGATGACCTGCTTTGGTAACGCCATGGCGCAGACAATCAAGGTAAATAAGAGTGTCCGTCCGACAAAGCGCTTCTTGGCTAAGGCATAGCCTGCCATTGTTGCGGTAACGCAAGTCAGCACCATGGCAGCGACTGCCATGAATACGGTATTGACTAACCAGCGGACGGCACCTGGTACGGTTGGTCCAACGATGCCTAAGAATTCAAACAAAGGTGCGGAACGCTTATCTAATAACTTGTCATAGTTTGTCATGACCCACTTGGTCGGCCACCAGACAGGGCTTGCGGAGTTGATGTCCTGCATGGTCTTGAACGAACCCGTGATGATCCAGTAAAGCGGGAAAGCGAATAAGATTGCTAAGATGACTAAGATAATGACCGATACGGTCTTATATACCGTCCAAGAAGACTTCTCACCAGAATGCAGCTTCGCTTTCCGGACGATTCTTTCAGCTGTTAAACTCATCTGTCATCCCTCCTTACTTTTCTTTCGCCAGTTTGAACTGGACAGCAGAGAAGATTGCGATGACAATCGCTAAGATCACACCCATCGCATTGCCGTAACCGAAGCGGTATACCTTGAATGCGGTGTAATAGATGTAATACATGACTGTCTCTGTGGAATAGTTTGGTCCGCCGGAAGTTAACAACTGAATCAATGCGAAGCACTGGAAGCTGTTAATGGTAGTGATGACGAGAATATACAGAGTTGTTGGCATAATAGAAGGCCACTTGATCTTCCAGAATACCTGCATATCTGTTGCGCCATCGACTTTCGCTGCCTCAATGAGACCTTGATCAACATTGTTGAGAGCAGATACATATAAGACGATCGGCTGACCAACAGAAGTTGTCAGAAGAATCAAGATAATACAGCCAAGAGCGAAGCGAGGATCTCCTAACCAGTTGATATTCTTGTCCAGGATACCCATCGACTTGCCCACATAGTTGAAGATGCCGTAGTAGTTGTTGTACATCCACTTCCATACAACGGTAACTGCAACTGAGCCAGTGACGACCGGGAGATAGAAAATGCAGCGGAACGCTGATAATGCCCAGTCTTTGAGCTTAAAGATAACGGAAGAGACCCAGAGCGAAAAAATAGTAACGACTGGGACGGAAACCAATACGATAATGATCGTATTCTGTAATGCTTTGATGAATACTGGGTCGCCGAACAGTTCTTGATAGTTTCGAAGGCCGATAAATACATCCTGTGTTGTGGCATTCAAATTGGAATCAAAGAAACTGATATAGACACAGTAGACCATTGGAATTACGACAAAGCCGATAAAGAAAATCAAGCTTGGCAGTAAGAAGAGATAGCCATGCAGTGTTTCTTTTTTTAATTGGGCTTTGCTCATTGGTGCAGCGCTCATCTGTTAAATCCCCCTTTCACGGAAACTTGGGAAAGCGATACAAATAAATGAGGTAAATATCCCACCCGCACGGGGAGCGGGCGGGATATTCCTCAGGGAATGACTATGAATTAGGAAGCTGTGTTTGCTTGTGTGTTGTACTTCTCGACAGTGGTCTTGATATCCGCACCTGTGCCGATTTCCTGAAGCATATTCCACCAAGCGGTACGTGCATTTGCCCAGTTCTTTGTGACCTGATAGTAGTCACCTAAGTACTGCATCAGAACGCTGTAGTCGTTCATTGTCTGGTTGTCTGCATAGATCTTTGTTAAATCTGTGCCCTGTACAGCATCACGTACTGGGAAGTAGCTGGCTGTCTTAACAGCGTCAGCTGTATGTTCCGAGTTGCTCATCCAAGTAATGAACTTCTTAGCAGCAGCGGTTCTTCCTGCATCCTTGTTATCAAAGACACCGAATCCCCAGATACCACCAGCAAGCTGTGACTTGCCTGTTTCGGATGGGAAGCTCATGAAAGCAATTTCCTGACCATTGATGGTCTTGCCTGCACCAGTGTTTGCGGCATTTGGGTTCAGCTGCTGTGCAATATTCCAGCAGAACGCAACCTTTAATGTCTCATTGTAGAACAGAGCGATTTCATCGCCGCCGACTAATGAAGAATCAAACTTGATGCCGTTCATCCCATAGAGTTCTGTTAATGCCTTGACGTTCTTCGCATCGGTCCATGTGTAACCGGTATGATCTGCATTTGTGAAGGTTCCACCATAGAGGTTGTTGACAAGAGCTCTTGTACCCTGGTCACCACCCTGGCCTGCACAGTATACTGTACCGACGGTGTCACCGAACTTTGCGGATAACGCTGCCATAGCCTTTTCGAAGTTTGCTGTTGTCCATGTATGTGTTGTCAGATCCAGGTACTTATCGGCGCCTGCTTCTTTGAACGCATCCACGTTGACTGCCATACAGTGAGCTGTCATGACTAATGGATATTCATAGACTGCACCAGAGCTGTTCTGGCAGGCAGACAATACAGATGGATAAATCTCGGACTTGGACTTGTCATCCAGGATGTCGGAAAGGTCTACCATGTATCCCTTTTCGCCCCAGTTGGCAACCAGACGTTCTGGACCTTCCATAATCAGATCCGGAGCCTGTCCAGCAGACAATGCGGTATTGACCTTATCGTCGCCGTCTTTGTATGTCAGGTATTCCACCTTGACGGAAATGCCTGTGTCCTTGGTGAAGGCATCAGTCAATGTCTTAACAGATGCTTCATCGCCCCACTTACCAATTGGGTATGTCCAAAGAGTAATGGATGTTGCTGTAGAAGAAGAACTGGTTGATGCTGTTGCTGTGGTTGCGCTGGAAGAGCATGCTGTCAATGACAGTGCCATGACGCTTGCCAGTGCGAATGATGTAACCTTTTTGAACATAAATCTTTTCCTCCTTATCGGGAATGTAACCGCTAACATACCTGTAGCTTAGCCAAAGAGTTTTTTTCGGTCAATAGAAAATTCAAATATTTTTTACGTTTTCACATTTCTGAAAATATTTTCCAGTATCAAGTGAATAGGCACGCCATTTTTGCTGTGTGGGATTTTCGGAAATGCTAAAACTAGTAAAATTTTTTCAAAGCCGTTTTTTAGCTTTCGCGGAATCCGCTTTGACAAAAGCATGTGGCTAAGGCAATATGAAAGCGAAGAAAGGGAACCATTTTCCTATGAAAAAACATATTTTATGTATCGGAGATTCGAACACCCACGGCTATTGTGCCGATCCAAACGATACCGCTGACCACAGCATCCGCTTCAATGAAGACGAACGCTGGACCTGTCTTTTACAGAAAGCACTCGGGGATGCATATCTCGTAAGTGAAGAAGGTCTGTCTGGCAGAACGACCGTCTTTGTCGATCCGCTCCATGAATCCATGGATGCCTTATCTGTCATTTACTCGTTACTAAAGAGCCACGAACCAATTGACCTGCTGATTTTGATGTTAGGAACCAATGATACCAAAGAACGCTTCGGTGCCAACGCCGCATGCATCGGGCTGGGCATGCAGCGGTTAGTGAACAAGGCAAAGAGTGTGGACTGCTGGGGTGACCATCCGCCAAACATCCTGATTGTCTGCCCGCCGCCGATAGGCCGTCTCATGGATGACCCGGGCATGGGCAAAGGCTGTGCCGAAAAGGCAGAACAGCTGGCACCTTACTATGAAGCACAGGCCAAACTGACGGGCTGTGCCTTTCTGGATGCCAATGGCTGTGAGTTCAATCCCGTAGATCATATGCACTTGACCAAGCATGGTCACCGCCAGTTAGCGGAGATCCTGACCAAGCTTGTTCCAACCCTGCTGTAAGAAAAAGGTGCTGTGGAATTTCCCACGGCATCTTTTCGTACTAATTCTTATTTTCAAACTTCTCTTTTTCATCACCCTCTAAGTAACGGGCGAAGATCTTTTCCAAAAATAACGAAGCCACAAATGCACTGAGGAATGGTGTAATGAAGATTGGCCACCAGTACTCTGCTGTCGTTACGACCACTTCCACCAGGAACAACGTCACGATGATTGTCGTAAAGATGTGCTTCATTGCCAACAGGAATGCATTCACAACGAGATCCCGTGTTGGCAATTGGAACCGGCCCTGTAATGGGAAGAGATAACACAATGTACCAAGCGGTACCAGTAGCAGAATATCGTAAATCACGAACATTACTTGTCCTATGGTAGATGACCAGTTGGCCTTCATGATGCTGTAGCCATATCCTAGAAACAACAATAGTACGGCGGCAATCAAAGACAGCAGCAGCCCTTGTTTCAGATTCTCTTTAAAAGAATCCCAGTAGGTATGGAACGTATCACGGTCGCCTTGACGGAAACACTTTACGACCGTATAGTACAGCGCTGCACTGGCAGGACCGCAGGTAATGATTGGCAGACTGAGAGCTGCCCATAATAGAGACAGTCCCACAATATCCACACATCGGCTGATCAAGCGCCAGAATAAACTATCGGGATTGAACATACGTTATACGTGCTTTGCGGCAAGGGCTTCCACAATTGCCTGTTTCCTTTCACTGATCTTTTCCATATCATGCCGGCACATTTCGGTATGAATGATCTCTAATAAACAGATCTGTGCAATCTTGGCTTCGGCACTGCCTAACTGCAGAGCACTTTCATTGGCACCGCACTGCAGCACCAGATTTGCCTGAAGACCGCCTGGGGAATTTGGAAAACGAGTCACCAGGATCAAGATGACTTTCTTTGCCTGGGCAACCGGGATCAGATCCATCAGTTCCTTGGTTGCACCGCCGTAAGAGAAATACAGAATGACATCCCCCGGCTCCGCAATCGCAATCCGGGAGATCTGCGTATGGTCATCCGCAATGGCATAGAAATTTGGATACGTTGTACTGAATAAGTGGGCTGCCTCTTCAGCCATGATCATCGAACCGCCCTGGCCCATACAAAGGACCGTCTTAGCACGCCGTAAATAATCGGCTGCCATCTTAATCAGTTCTGGTTTGATCAATTCATGGGTCATCGTAATCGCATCTACTTCAATGCGATACATCTTGGAACACATCTCGGCAATGGTATCATCCGGCGTTACCTTGCCGGTAATTGGGCCTTCGGAAGCTTCGTGCGAAGTTGCGGACTGACCAATAGATACCCGCAGCTCCATATAGTTGCGGCAGCCAAGTTTGTTGCAGAAACGAGAGATTGTCGCATTGGCAACACTGCACTCCTTTGCTAATTCCGTTGCCGTCATATGCTGAACTCTTCCTGCATTGGAGATGATGATATCCGCGACCCGCTTCTCTGAAGAAGTCAGCTCATAATAGATATCATTGATCTTCATCAAATAATTCTGATCCTGTAAATTTTCTGTCTTCTGTTTCGTCATAGTAACCACATTATAGACATAATAAAAATATTTTCATAGGCCAAACATTTTGAATATTTTTTGCAATTTTCATCATTTCGCCATAGACAACGGTCGGAAGCGCGTGCTACTATCTGACTGTAATCACTAACACACGTACCAAATAAAAACTTGGAGGTTTCTGATCATGAATCAGCATAATACTGATATTTTAAAGGCGATTCAGGGTGGTCTTGTTGTCTCATGCCAAGCCCTTCCCGACGAACCGCTTCATAGTTCTTTTATCATGTCACGGATGGCTTTAGCCGCTGCGCAAGGCGGTGCTGTTGGTATCCGGGCCAATACGGTAGAAGACATCTCGGAGATCCGCATGACCGTGGATCTGCCAATCATCGGCATCATCAAACAAGAGTATCCCGATTCGGAAGTCTATATTACACCGACCATGAAGGAAGTCGATGCGTTAGTGAAATGCGGTGTGGAGATCCTCGCCATGGATGCAACCAAACGGATGCGTCCAGGCAGCCGCACCTTAGAAAGCTTCTTCCAGGAAGTCCGGAAGAAGTATCCGGAGCAGCTGTTCATGGCAGACTGTTCGGATTATGAGGAAGGAATTGCTGCGGCTGCGATGGGCTTTGACCTCATCGGTACAACGATGGCAGGCTATACATCCTATACCAAAGGCAGAGTCGTGCCGCCGTTTAACATGATTGAAGCATTGGTCCGCAACTGCGGCAAGCCAGTCATTGCCGAAGGCAATATCAGCACACCGGAACAGCTGCGTACGGCATTAGACCTTGGTGTACATTGTGCGGTGGTTGGTGGGGCAATCACACGTCCATTACAGATCACCAAGAAGTTCACGGCGGTGATCCACCAATGAGTGATGCGCTCCGTGTTGCGGCTTTGGATATCGGGGGGACCCGAATCAAAGCCGGACTGTTTGAAGGAACGAAGCTCTTACAGACAGCCGAGACAAATACCCCAGCAAAAGAAGGCGCCAAAGTGCTGTTGAAAACAGCCGGCGACTTATTAGAAGCGTTCCAGCCCTTTGATGCCATCGGCATCAGTACCGCAGGTCAAGTCGATCCGGAAATTGGTGTGATCCGTTATGCCAATGCCAATCTGCCTGGCTATACAGGAACACATGTACAAGAATACTTTGCCAATCGTTTCAACTGCCCATGTGCTGTCATGAATGACGCATACTGTGCAGCGCTTGGTGAAGGGACCAGCGGTGCTGCCAAAGATCAGGAAGACTACATCTGCATTACTTATGGTACGGGTGTTGGTGGAGGCATCTTCCTGAATGATCTGCCATACTATGGCAAAGGCGGCAGTGCCAACTTAATGATTGGCGGGCTCATTACACATCCCGAATTACGGGATGGCAGAGATCCCTTTGCAGGAAGCTACGAACGCAGTGCTTCAACGACTGCTCTCGTCAAAGCCGCAAAGAAATACGATCCGGCCTTAGACAATGGACGCAAGATCTTTGCACGGATTGATGAACCGGCAGTCAAAGAAATTGTCGATACCTGGCTGGATGAGATTGCGACAGGATTATTAAGTATCCTGCATCTCTACAACATTCCATGCCTTGTCTTAGGCGGCGGTGTCATGGAACAAGCCGTTGTCCTGAATGGTGTGAAAGCACGCATCCGGGATGCGGCAATCCCTGGCTTCCAGGATGTCACGATTGTGGCAGCCGAGCTGGGCAATCTTGCCGGTCTCTATGGAGCACGGGCAAATGTTGTATCAAAACTGAAATAGGTAATAGAAAAATCACGCAGACATGCATGCATAGTCTACGTGATTTTTTTTATTGTTTTGTGGACAATGTCTCACTTCGCAAGATATGTCCCTAACAGGTGATACATTTTATCCGGATCAATCGGTTTGGATAAATGTCCATTCATTCCAGCAGCCAGGCACTTCTCAACATCTTCGCCAAAGGCATCCGCAGTGATTGCGACAATTGGCAGATGCTTCGCATCAATTCTTGGCAATGCCCGGATCTCTTTGGTTGCCTGGTAGCCGTCTTTGACCGGCATCCGGATATCCATCAGGATCAAATCAAAGGTGCCAATCGCGGAATCTTTGAATAAGCGGACACCTTGGTCGCCATCTCCGGCAATCTCCACAATTGCGCCGCGGCTCTCCAATAATGTCTTGGTAATCTCCTGATTCAGCGGATGATCTTCGCATAACAGAATGTGCTTGCCGGAAAGATCCGCTTCTGCCGCATCCTCATCGGTCTTCTTCTTCTTCTGCTTTATCTTGGACGCATCAATGTAATCAAAGATCACATGGAAATGGAAATCAGATCCTTTGCCCAATTCACTGGTAACAGATATCGTTCCTCCCATCAATTCGGTCAAACTCTTTACAATTGCTAAGCCTAATCCCGTACCGCGGTTCGATGCGGTAT
>Ga0183101_1000365_pt1 | contig 24501 bp, 23 predicted proteins | sample Biomet3_FD_127790 | JGI IMG/M metagenome (GOLD analysis project Ga0183101, IMG submission 127790) | Microbial communities from bioreactor (seeded with sewage sludge) at LBNL, California, USA - Biofuel metagenome 3 | ecosystem: Engineered > Bioreactor > Anaerobic > Unclassified ...
GTGCAGTATCTTCAAGGAAAGTATTTCCTAGACTTAATTGATCTGATTTAAAGCTTTTTGAGCTTTGTACAGATATAAATTTATTTAAATCTGTAACATACAGTATAACTCCATCTGCAAACATTTCAGATAAAATCGGTGCAAAATTCTTAAATGCTTTAGCAACTTGGTGAAGTAGTGGAATTGCAGTAGTAAATGAACCAACAACTTTTCCCTCATCATCAACAATTGGTTCTGCAACAATTTTAAGTCTTGTTCCATACATAGTACGTGGAACATTTTCTGTAACTGTTCTCTTTTCCTTCATAGCCTTAACTGATATACTATTTTGATTTAACTTATCTCCAACTCTAAGTATATCATAATTAAATTCAGAAGATGTTTTTCTCCAACTTATAACATCGCCATCAACAATTGCATATAAGACACCACCGGGAAACAAAGTTGCCTGTGTTTCACACATACTTTTTATATACTCAATCCCGTTTATAGAAATCATAATATTTCCTCTCCTTTAAAATTTAATTTTAAAATATCTGATTTTAGTTTTGGAACATTTAACAATATAATAATACGTTCCTCTACTAGGCAAACGCCTTGAATACTATCTTTACTTAATCCTACAATTTCATTATCCAAATTAGCTATTGACTGATTATTAATGTTATTAAGGTTATTAATTTTCATAACCTCTGAAACATCATCAACTATAATACCAGCCATCATTCCATCTAAATTTATTATTAGTAACCTACTATCAATTCCTCTTTCAGTTTCATCTAATTTAAATCTTTTCTTTAGGTCAAAAACTGGTAAGACTTTACCCCTTAAATTGAATACTCCTTCCAAGAACGAAGGTGCATTAGGTATTTTAGTTAAAGGTGGTATTCTTATTATCTCTTGGGCAAAAGAAATATCCATTGCATATTCTTCTAAACCCAATTTAAATATGACCAATTGAGAATTATCCATTACAATACACTCCTTATATATTTTAAGGTTACTTAGTATATAAAAATAACTAGGACAATCTAAATGAAATTGCCCTAGTTATAATATATGCTTATTTTTTATATTTTTCAAGAATAAATTAATAGATACATAGACTTCAGTTGTAAGTTTTTTTCATATAATTATTAATTAATATTTATAATATTCCATCAACATTAAATAGTTAATTTTTCGGATAGAATTAACCTTAATATGATACATCACTCTTAGAAACCTTAAGTACTCTTTTAATAAGAAAATAAAATTACATAAGAAATTTTAATATTTTGACTGATACTATAATTAAGATTTTGTTCTCTAGAATAATTTTATTAAAAAAATATAAACCTATAATTTGTAAGTTATAAATTATACAAGGGAGTTTTAGAATGAAATTATTAAGAAAAATCATAGTATTTATTATAGTTCAAGTTATAGTAATTGAAACATTAGCAGTAGCAGCTCCAATTGATGTATCTCCTAGTTTAACAATTCAACTTAATGTAGGTGTAGTATTTTATACCTTTGATGATCCCTTTGTTACAGCATTAAGACAAAGCTTAGAAAATATTGAAAAGAACAGTTAGGGAAAAATTAAATTTAGTTTTTATGACAGCAAAAATGATGAAGCTGTGCAGGAGAAAAATATTGATACTTTAATAAAAAGTGAAAACATTAATCTTCTAATGTTAAGCTTGGTTGATTTAACAAATGATCCACCCAAAATTGTCGATAAAATTAAACCAAAGAACATTCCAGTAATTTTTGTTAATAAAAGACCAGGCAGGATAAATGAAAAGGTTATTGAATCGTATACTAAAGCTTGTTACATAGTTACAGATTCAGATCAGGGTGGAAAATTACAAGGAGAAATTATTGCAGATTTATGGAATAAGAACAAAGCTGTTATGGATAAAAATAAAGATAACATTATGCAATATATTATTTTACGAGGTGATCCAAAGATTATTGTAACAACTTATAGAACGCAATTTTCCATTATGGCAATTAAAGATGCTGGAATTAAAATGCAGGAGCTTGCCTCAATAGATGCCAATTGGAATGAAGATACGGCAAGAGAAGCAGTTGAAAGCTTATTTATGCAATATGATGGCAAAATTGAAGCAATAATTTCAAATGATGATAATATGGCCGTAGGTGCTGTAAAGGCACTACAAAATTATGGATATAACAATGGTGTAGATAATACAAAAGTTATACCTGTTTTTGGAATTGGTTTAGGAAGAGAATCAGATGAATTTATAAAGCAGGGATTTATTACAGCAACAATTTATATAGATCCTAATGATATGGCTGATGCACTTGTTCATGCTGGAATAAATTTGATTAATAACAAGAAATGTTCTGACTGTACTAGATACAAATGTAATTACAGTGGAAGGGTTATAGAGCTCCCTTTTAAAAAGTATGACTATTAAGACATAATATTAAAATAAAGTAGAAAAAATCTAAAATGGGAAGGGCTCTTTCACCCTCAATATTCTACAACAATTATTCCTTTGTGGAGTCTCTTTGCTATCGTAATCTCTTTATTAATCCATTTGATATAAGTAGCATATACGCTAGCCAATATTATGACTACAATAGTTGCATAAAGTTCTTTATCATTATTAGCATTGTGATTATGACCATCCTTAGGAACTGAATAATTTTTATAGGATATATCTTCTTTGTTAATTACCTAGATTTCGTACAAAGATAAAAGCTATACTTGCACATAATTATCTGTTACTATTATCCATAATATTGAATTAAGTTTCCAAATAAGAATAAATGTATTATGGAATAATATACAAGTTATAAAAATGGCTCCACTGAAAAGAGTAAAAATAACTCTTCCAGTTTCGGATTATATTGTATTAGTAAAAACTGTTTTAACTTGAAATATCAAAAGCTAATTGCACATATCTAGGATTACAAAGTACATCCACAATTAACCTTGCTAGCTTTGTTATCGGTGGAATATTTACTTTAATTCTATCAGAAGTTCTTTTAACAAAGCCTTTAATACTTCCAACAGTTTTTACTAAAGCCCTAACTCCCATATTTTCAAGTTCAGTTCCACACTTAAAGATTATGATAAACAACTTCTGACTTTTTTTATTGCTAACATCGTTATATTCACAGTCTTTGTAGTTAATGGTAACTTACCCCTTAGAAGTTTAAACCAAAATTATAACGATATTGCTAAGAATAGTATAATAGCTGGAGGTGCTGGAACTCTTGTAATTTTTATAATTGGGGTGCAACCAACAAAACCGACAAATCCCACGTTAAGGAATATAGTTCCTTAAACGGTCGTTTTAGGAACTAAAAGAGTTAGTTACTTTTTTAGTTCCTATTTTGCTTATTTGTAGAACCAAAACTATTACCAAAAACAAAGTTTCAAAATTGACCATAACATAACGTTTTTGGTAGTATCTAAGTGAGGTGATAATGTGAAAATAGGCTATGCTAGGGTAAGTACTGAAGAACAAAACTTAGATAGGCAAATAGATATCCTGAAACAGATAGGTTGCGATAGAATCTATGAAGAAAAGGTGTCTGGTATAAAAAAGGAGCGTCCTGAGCTTAATAAGATGTTAGATCAAATTCGTACTGGTGATGTAATAATAATATCAGACCTTACAAGATTAAGTAGAAGTATTAAAGACCTTTTTAGTATTGTAGAGCAGATTGAAGGAAAAGGTGCAAATATTAAATCACTTAAGGAATCTTGGGTTGATACTACAACAGCTCAAGGGAAGCTGATGTTTACTATATTTGCAGGTATTAGTCAGTTTGAGAGAGATCTTATATCTCAAAGAACAATAGAAGGGCTTAATGCAGCACGTTCAAGAGGTAAAAAAGGCGGACGTCCAAAGGTAAATAATAAAGATATTAAGCTAGCAATTAAGATGTATACTAGCAAGATTTACAGCATTTCTGAAATTACAAAAGCAACTGGTGTTAGTAAAACTACTCTTTATCGATATATTAATAATAATAAATAGTTGTAGTAATTAAACTAAGGAGTTGATATGTAGTGGCCACAGCAGAAATTTTACTTACAGAAGATCAAAGACTTGAATTTACTCAAATACCACAAAACATTAGTGAATATGAAATTGCAAAATACTATACTTTTTCGACCTATGATATTGATATTATTAACAAACATAGAAGAGATTACAATCGTCTTGGGTTTGCTGTTCAATTAGCATTACTACGTAATCCAGGTTGGTCTTTAATTAGCATAAATAATATTCCTGAAAGTGTTTTAGATTACATTGCTGAACAAATTAAAGTCAATCCTAAAGAATTTGAATTATATGCTCAAAGGGAGAATACAAGACTAGAACATTTACAGGAGATTAGAGAACTATATGGATTTAAAAACTATACTGACCAACATACTCAATGTTTAATACAAACATTACTCCCCTATGCTATTGAAAATGATAATGTTATAAGTCTCATAAAATTATCAATCAATAAAATTAGAAAACAAAAAGTAATACTACCAGGTATTACTACCATTGAAAAAGTTGTGAGTGAAGTAATAACAAAGGCTGATGAAGAATTTATTGAGATTGTAAATAATAATATTACAAATGAACAAAAGTATAAATTAGATATGCTTATAAATGCTCAAACTGAGGATACAAAGACAAAACTTGGCTGGTTGAAAGAAGATCAAGGACATTCATCACCAAAAGCATTTGCACAAGTAATAGAAAGACTAGAATTTATAAGAAGTTTAAAGCTTGAGTTAAATATTGCAGAGTTGCATCCCAATAGAATTCGTCAGTTATCTAGGCTAGGATCTAAATACGAGCCGTTTTCATTAAGAAGATTTGAGGAAAAAAAGAGATACTCAATATTGGCTTTATATTTATATGAATTAAGCCAAAACCTTATAGATAAGGCTATTGAAATACACGATAGACAGATAAATATTTTGTTATCTAAAGGACGTAAGAAACAAGAGGAATTACAGAAACAGAATGGTAAGTCATTGAATGAAAAGATTGTTGAATATATAGACATTGGAGCTGCTTTGATAAAGGCAAGGGATGAGAATTTAGATCCATTTAAAACACTTGAATCTGTAATGCCATGGAGTAAACTTGTAGAGTCTGTTGATGAAGCAAAAAAATTAGCAAGACCTGTAAGTTATGATTATCTTGATTTGCTGGACAGTAGATATAGTCAGCTTCGTAGATACACACCTATTTTAGTTAAGCATCTAAAGTTTAATTCAACTAATAATGCTTCAAAACCATTAATTGAAGCTATAAATGTATTAAATAATATGAATGAGAATGGAAATCGAAAAGTTCCTGAGGATGCTCCAACGGATTTTATATCTAACCGTTGGAATAAATGTTTATATGAAAAAGATGGTTCACTAAACCGCCACTATTATGAAATAGCAACACTTAGTGAACTTAAAAATAGAATACGTTCTGGAGATGTTTCTGTTGAAGGAAGTAAAAATTTTAAAGACTTTGAAGAATATCTTATACCACATGATGAATGGAACACTGTTAAAAAAACAGGTATAAGGCTTGCAGTAAATTTAGATGTGAGAGAATACCTACAGGAAAGAATTGAATCTTTGAACAGTAGATTAAAGTGGTTCTCTAAAAATATTGATAAGTTAGACGGTGTATCGATTGAAAATTCTAAGATACATATTGATAAATTAGAAAAGGATACTCCTCCTGAAGCTGTTCTTTTAAGCCAAAAGTTATATAAAATGATGCCTAGAATTAAACTTCCTGATTTGCTTTTAGAAGTATCAAAGTGGACAGACTTTGATAGAAATTTTATTCATGCTTCAAGTGGGCATATTGCTAAAGCTGAAGAAAAAACAATATTAATGGCAGCTCTTATGGCTATGGGAACTAATATAGGGTTGTCAAAAATGGCTGATTCAACTCCTGGTATATCTTATAGGCAAATGGCTAATGCAGCACAATGGAGATTATATGATGATGCTATGAAAAAAGCACAATCTACACTTGTTAATTATCATAATAAATTATTTTTATCAGCCTTTTGGGCATAGCCATAAAGCTAATATCTCCAAAATATGTTTTGTGATATAATTCTTAGGATATTTATTAGAAAGATGGATTTTATAACATATGCATAAAAAATTAAAGAATTTAATAAGAAATACAAAAGAAATATTTTCACAGGAATTTTTAGATAAAATTGCAAGAAAAACAGGATTTATTAAAAGAAATGGTAAAATTGATGCAAGTACATTTTTAGCTTTTAATATTTTCTTAAGTCATGATATGTGTGATAAATCTCTAGCAACTTTATGTGGAAAATTAGCTGCAAACTATGGGATATTATTATCTCCGCAAGCTCTTAATGAGCGATTCAATAAAAAAGCAGTTGACTTCATGCAAAAACTTTTTACTGAAATGATTCTTAATCAAAATGAGATATTAAAGAAACATAAAAATAATTTAACTTTTAAAAGAATTCTTCTAAACGATGCAACAGGGTATTCACTACCAAATAAGTTTTGTGATGAATATAAGGGCTCTGGTGGATCAAGTTCTAAATCCGCTATAAAAATACAGCTCCAATATGATTTGTTATCAGGAAGCTTTTTATGTTGTGACTTTTTTAGTGGTACAGTTACTGATTCTAACTATTTAGAATTAATGGATGCTCAAACAAAGCCTGGTGATCTTAGATTAGCCGACTTGGGATATTATAAAATAGACTACTTAAAAGAAATAGATTCAAAGAATGCGTTTTACATATCAAAACTAAAAAGTGGTACATCTTTGTATGAGAAAAACCCAGATGTTAAAACAAGAAAAGATGGATCTATAATAAAATCAAGTGAATATAAAAAGATAGACATCTTTGAATTTATTAAACCATTAGCCGATGGTGAAACAATTGAACTCAAAGACATCTATATTGGTTCCAAAAAGGAACTCAAAAACAGGTTAATTATAACTAAATTATCAGAAGAAAACAAGATGAAAAGAGTAAAAAAACAATTAGATAATGTTAGACCTAATAGAGGAAAAATAAATGAGAGAAATACAGAATGGACAGGTGTAAATGCGTATATAACTAATATTTCTGAAGATGTTATTACTACTGATCAAGTACATGACATATATTCATTAAGATGGCAAATAGAAATAATGTTTAAAGTTTGGAAATCTATTTTTAATATTGCGAAAGTAAGAAATGTAAAAATAGATAGGTTTAAATGTTTTTTGTATGGAAGATTGTTAAGTTTGCTTTTAGCATCTCAAATAGTATTCACGTCGAAAGATATTATTTATGAGGAAAGTGACAAAGAAGTAAGTATATTGAAATCATTTAGTTTAGTAAATGAATATTTCATTACTCTTAAAGCAGATGTATTTAAAAATGAATTTAAAAAGATTCTATTTTTTAATAATATTCTACATACAATTCGGAAGCTTGGAATCAAATGCAAGAGAAAAGGTAAAAAGACAGTAAATTCTATACTTGATTTCCTAAAAATAAAGGAATATGAACTTGAAAAATTGTCAATATAATCAAGTTATATATATGAATTAATTCAATATATAGGAATTTTCCCTATATGTTTTATTAAATATAGCTATTTTTAAATATATTCATAAAGTTTTTGTCTTAAGATACTATTTCTGTATATTTTGTTTTCCAGTAAAATTCAAAAGACTTTTGTAAATGGATTGTTATATTTTGTATAAGTTAGCCTTATGGCTATGGCCTTTTGGGGTGATGGAAGTACTTCATCTAGTGATGGTATGCGTGTTCAGGTTGGTGTTTCTTCTTTACATGCTGATGCTAATCCTCATTATGGTACTGGTAAGGGAACCACAATGTATAGATTTGTGAGTGATCAATTCTCAACATTTTATACTAAAGTAATAAATACTAATGCAAGGGATGCAGTGCATGTAATTGATGGACTTCTTTATCACGAAACAGATTTAAATATTGAGGAACATTATACAGATACAGCTGGTTATACTGATCAAGTATTTGGATTAAGTCATTTACTAGGATTTAGATTCGCACCTAGAATTAGGGATATATCGGAGATTAAACTATATTGTGCTGGAAAAGCTAGTGAGTATCCTAAAATTGAGAGCATTTTGAACGGTCAGATAAAAACTAAAACAATTGAGGAAAACTTTGACGATGTGTTAAGAATGGCACACTCCATAAGAGAAGGAAATGTAACAGGATCTCTTATAATGGGTAAAATAGGTTCCTATTCAAGGCAAAATGCTTTAGCCACTGCATTGCGAGAAATGGGAAGAATTGAAAAAACTATTTTCATATTAGATTACATAACTAATGAATCACTTAGAAGGCGTATTCAGAGAGGACTTAATAAAGGAGAAGCTATGAATGGATTTGCTAGAGCTATATTCTTTGGTAAACGTGGAGAATTTAGAGAAAGAGAGTTACAGGATCAGCTTCAAAGAGCAAGTGCTCTTAATATTCTAATTAATGCTATCAGCATTTGGAATACAACTTATTTACAAAAGGCTATAGATCATTTAAAACAGAATTATACCTTTGATGAAAGTTTACTTAAACATATATCACCATTAGGATGGGAGCATATCAATTTACTTGGCGAATATAATTTTGATGTAAAAAATATTCTTGAATCAGATGAACTTAGACCATTAAATATTAATAATCCATAAAATGGCTTAGAGTGGGTAAAAAGTAAACTTTTTACCCATTTTCTGTCTTAGCGTGGGTTTTGTCGGAAATGTTGGCGATACCCCTAATAGACAAACTTATTTTATTTTTTAGGCTTTTTATAGATAGGTATGTTGATTTTAAACTGGACCACGTGAGAGTTTAATACTTTAAAGTTTGCCTATTACCCAATCTCAACTCGCTACGCTCACACAAAGGAAGAAAAATACAAGCTACGTTTAGTATATTTTTTTTACAACAAGCAATATCATTTAGTATTATGAACGGTGGTATAGGTTTATAGCTTGTACTTTTCATGATTGTTGTAGCCTGCGGCAGCAAGGAATAAATTTATAAAGGAGCTTCGCTCCTTGTGGCTGCGCCACTCCATTAATTTATATTTTACGTACGTAATTTCTAGATATCTATATAACTATATTTCTATATCTATATACCTGTTAATAGCATATGTATTCCTGTATATGCATTTTTTTAAGGATAAGCTTTTTATATTTTCTTATATGCTGGCACCTTAACCACCACCCAAAAATGGGACATGTTATCACCTGATATTTCTAAGCTTTAAAAAATCTCCTTGGTGCTCGGAGCTTTTTTAAAGCTAAGAACTATCAAGGATTAAACTAGTCCATTGTTTGGGTTCCCGGTGGGGTGCATGGGATGCGGGATGGACAGGTTTTCTAGCCGTAAATTTAAAGGAATAGAAAGTAGTATTCCCTTTAAATTTAGGACAAGAAAACTAGTCCATCCCTCTTTCTGAAACTGTGGAAGGTAGGTCAGACAAGCTGACAATTGTTTGGGGGCTTGGATTTGCCCTCACAATACTAGTAGAAATAAATTGGTAGTGTGAGGGCAAATCCATCTTGTACAGGCAGAAAATACTGTCTTTATGGTATAGGTAGTAAAATCCCTCGGTAAATCCAATCGCTAAAAATAATAAACTACATTTTGTGGAAATTATTTTTAACGATACGATTTATCCTCGCTGTTATGATGCTTAAAATAAGAAAAGGTTAAAATACGCCTGTCCAAGACCGCCCCCTAGATAATGTGATAACCTAAGTATCTGTGTTTTTGGAGCAAAATTATATCATATTAGTTTATCTATATAAAGACACGTTTCACTTTTGGTCTTTACATAGATAAACTAATATGAGGTTTAGTCTTTGCCAAAAACATACCTCTGGCTTGTCCATAAATTTGTAGTCTTCCTTAAAATGAGTGCAAATTCACTAGTTTACTACTTGTCTACTTTTTTAATTGAAGCTAAGCTTGTTCAACTTTTAATATTTTTTATGGAGGATTTCTCCCCCTATGTATTTTATTTAAAATGGCAAATCATCACTATTTATTAAATTTAATATACTTTCTTGATTATTATTATTAAATATCTTAAACATTTCTTCATCTATTTGATCTAGTTCCATTTCTTTTTGCAACTCCCAATCAATAAAACATCCGTTTTTATCTTTTCTTCTTATAGACTTCCACAAATTATAATCACTTTCGTTTATAGTGTAAATGCCTTTTCTGCTTATATTTCTATTAAATGCTATTGTTAAACCATAAATACTTAATCCCCCACCATTAAACTCCATTACTATCTGATTGTCTTTTAATCTGTAAGCTATTTCGGTATAATTACAAGCCTCTAAGTCACTTATGTATTGGTATTCTGCTATTAATGTTTTTGTTAAATATTTTCTCTTATCCATTATGGATAACCACCTTTCTTATTTCCTCACCCCCATTTTATATTGTACCCATTTTTAAAATAACTATACAATTTTAGGTACAAAAAAAGGTATCCTTTTAGAATACCTACGGTTAAATTTTATTTACCTAAACACATTTTCATATATGCTCTCAATGCCTCAGCTACGCTTTTTCCGTTTCCATAGCAATGCTTCTCAAACTCTTGATATAATGCCACTTCACACTCAAAATGGGCTTGCTTACTTGGTGGTTTAATCTTCTTAGGTTTTTGATTCTCTGAAATTATATCACTCATTAATAATCTCCTAATTTTAAAAATTTTGCCTTTAGCTTTATTGTACCCACCCAAAAGAATTATATACAATTTCTAGTACTAAAAATATTACATTTTGGTACTAGCAATAAGGCATATTTGTACCCATTTTAGGGAATAATTATATTATAAAGATTTGGAGGTTTTAATATGAGATATTTTTCATTTACTAGATGGCTTACAGTGAAGGAAGGTTTTAATTCACTAACTCATTACAAGCAATGGCTGGGCGTTATATCATCTAATTTAACTAAGGAAGAATCACAAAAAACTGATTTATTTTATCATGAAAAATATGAACATTGGAAAAAACATCTTCAAACTGAATGGGATTAATGCTAGTCCCTCCCATTTTTATTGTACATATTGGACAAACTGGAGAACCTGCAGATATGGACAATCCATAAACCCGGAAACCTGTCCATGCCTTAAGAAAACCACCACAACTTGTAGGACAAGCCACTGGCATGTTTTTGGCAAAGACTACACATAACAATAAAGGGAATATGTAAAGATCAAAAGCGTAGCGTATCTTTACATATTCTCTTTATTGTTATAGACTTGTGATCCAAAAACACATATACCCTATTTGTTCATAATCCAGTAATCAAAGGTATTATCTTTAAGGTATTCATAAGGCATATAGAAATATCCTTTATCTCCCCATTCAATACCCCATGAATTTCTAACAATCAAGCAGCCTTTTTTACTTTCTGTAGGATTAACACCATCAATGAATCCTACAACTAAAACAGAATGACCTCCAAGGTATTCCTCATTCTTTTTAGGCATAGTCATTATGCCTGTAGCATTAATTTTTTCACTTTCAAAGCTTTCATAAACTTCCATTCCGATTATAATTGGTTTGAGCATTGCAAGAGCATTTTTCATTCCAGTTAAACTGTTCAATAATGAATATGAACTAATAGTATAATTCTTTGCATTTAATATAGCAGCATCACTTGGAGCAATATTAAACTTAGATATGTCATAAGGCATTAATCTTTCTTCACATATACCATTACTTTTAATAGATTTTACTGTATCACGATTTGTTGCTCCACTATCTTCATCAATAGTTCCCTCTAATTCACGAGTTTTATAATATTCAAAAAGCCTTGATAAATTAATACTGTTTTTATTTAAGTATTCAGTATAGGCAACGCTTGAATTTGCAGTACATGAACCAAGTTCAAGCTGATTATAAACCTTTGGCATTAAATTCCTTAGATCAACTCTTTCAGGCAACTTTTTACTAAATACATTAGAAAATAGTAAATCTCTGTCATCTTTTTTCTGTCTTTTTAATTTATATTTCATTTTTTCTTATCTCCAATCATTTATAAATTTTGTGTTCTGCTAAACCTTCAGTACATAGCAGCTCTCCTAAATTTGCTTGTACCCCATTACTGTCATAATACACATCTGCAAGGTTTCTTCTAAAGCTGTCCAATCCTTTATCTGCAATGAATACTTCTTTATTTAAAAACTGCTTTACAACAAATTCCTTAGATACGATTCCACGCACTTTTTCTGGCCCAAATACTTCAGGAGTATTAATTCCATATATCCTAAACCTTAAATTTGCAGATATTCCATAGCCAAGTGATACATCAGCTTCAAAGGTATCACCATCAACAACTTTTGTAATAACTGCTTTCCTAACATTACTATCTTCAAACATAAATTCCCCTCCCTTCTGCCTAAAACATAATATGCAGAAAGAATTAAATTTCACAGGGCGCCGGTCTTGTACTTGCCTGTGCTAGTCTATTATGAAGTCTGGATTTGGCATTGGAGCGAATGGGTGTCTTTTAGCTTAAAATACCTACAATGCTTTTATTTCAATGGTATTTTAAGATATAGGACACACATGAGCGGAAAGCCAAAAACAGGCTCATAATGGAACAGCAACAGGCAAGTACAAGATAGACAAGCCATCACATTCCAATAAACCTTCCACTATACTTGTGATGGCTTGTCTACGGCGCCCGAATCCTTTTCAGTTCATCTGAACGTTTCTTTATGTAATATATTAATGTCTGCCCTATCTAAATCGTCTATACGTGCCTAATTTTGCCCTTGTGGCACAAAATACTACAAAACCACAAAGGCAGCCAGTACATTTAGCTAAATAACGTTTCCCGAAGTGTACATGCTTTAAAGAAAAACATTAACTTTTCAAAAACTTTATGAACATATATAAAAAAATTAATGGCCATGAAAAAAATAAGCTTGTACATTTTGGGACAACGACTTATTTGGCGAAGTGTACTTGCCTTCTGCGCCCATCGGGTACCCAAACAAGGGACTAGTCTAATGCATAATAGCTCTTAGTATATAGGAGGTTGGAGCTTGCCGGAAAACTCCTATATGCTTAGAGATATATGCTGTATGACCTGTCCCTTTTTGGGTGATGGATTAAGCGCCCAGAGAATTACTGAATAAAATAACTTATCCTTTAAAAAATACGTATATAGTAGTAACTAATGTATCTATAGGAATAAGCATATATGATTAATCAGATGTATATGAATATATTAATAATTACTTACGTAGAAAAATAAGCAAAAACTATGGAGTGGCTCAGCCACAAAGGAGCACGCAGTGCTCCTTAATAAATTTATTCATTGCTGCCGCAGGCCATAAAAACATTAAGAAGTACAAGCTATAAGACGATACTTTCAGGTAATTTATACTAGATGAATAGAGCTTATAAAAAATGCTTAAATGTCTTGTTACAGCTTGTACTTCTTTTCATTTGCTTGAGCGTAAGCGAGTTAAAATCAAGGTAATAGGCTAACTTTAATAAAATAACCTGCAGCTGGGACTATGCAATATCAACACACTTTTATATAAATACTGCAGCAATAATAAGCTTGCCTATTACTTCCTTATTGGCATTAGTTATCTCTTAAATCTATGAATTTCTATAAATAAAAAGAATGATATACTAGTGGATAATAGATCATTCTAAATAGTGGTTATTATTTATTTAATAAGGGGTAAATAATGTATAACTATCTTATACATTTATGATATAGTATTCTAGGTTGTTGAATAACTAATTTTTACAAATAATTATCTAAGAAATTATAGATTTCAAGGATATTTTCTAGTTTTTATCCCTTGCTGCTTTTTATTAAATTCATCTATTAAGTATGCTAATAATACCCACTTTATATGACGTCCGTATCAGGCTTACCCATAAAGTCTTGGGTTTTCTAAGTTATATAATCCCTTTGATACAGAGAATAATTGCTCTATTTTTAATCTATTTTTATATAATTTGGATCCGATATGAGATTGAATAAACAAAGCATTTTCATATCGTTTATCAGTAAACAACTCAATACTTTTAGCCTTACGTATATTTATATCAGTTAATAAATTAAATTCTAAGCTAGAAGCAATTTCAAACCATTCTACTGAATTATATACTGCATCTGCAAGCACTAAAAATGGATTATAAATTTTAGCTTCATATAGTAAATCTGAGACTTGATTGTCATAAACATTGGCTGTTGTTAAATGAAAATATAAAGGAATTATAATATCACTAACTGCTGCAATACAGTGTAGTTTATAACCTTTATAGTATCCAGGGCGTGTACCCTTGCCGTATTTAGCTTCGCTATCGTATTTTGAACTTCTTATTTATCTGCACAGTGCTGTAGTATAGTATTACGTATAAAAAATACCACGAATTTACTCTGCATAAAGCAATACTTCAAAAACAATATAACTAATTATAGTTTGAATAATTTAGCTATACATGGAATATATATTCAATAAAAAAACAAAATAATAATAAACGGGAGTATATATTATGAAAATAAAGAAATTTTTAATATATATTCACCTTTACTATAATTGCAGAAATACAACCATCTCCAATTGCTGAAGTTCCAGAACAACAAATATTCCCTATTTCAACCACTTATAAACAAGGTATCTATTCACTTTCTTTGTTCAATTGATATGAGGTTCCTGCGAAATTATAACTCAAAATGCCACTGCTGCCTTAATAACAGCTGATAGTATCGGTAAGCTTATGCAATTTATACACTTAGATGAAACGGATGAAATTGTAAAACTAGGCACTCTTCATGAGGGAGATATTGGGATAGTGCTCGGCACTGGAGAAGTAGTTGTTTCTCCCTTTAAATAACTACTTAATGTAGCGATTGTAATCACTCCACACATTACATTAAGATTATCCTTTCAAATTTTTTACATGATTAACTTATACTATCTACAATTTGTTCAATTTTAGAATTGCGTAAAAAAATATTTTTTTATCTTAATTTATTTAATAATAAAATTTTGGAATTCCTCTTTTATTATCCAAGCCAGGTATAATTGGAGGTATAAACATATTTTGTCTCACTATTCGACTTGATTCAGTAGTAGTAAGTTCTGAAAGTCTTGTTACTCCAACATAAACATCCGATATCTTATACCACGTTGCATAATCAACTATTCCTGTTTGTGGCAATCCAAATATTTGTTGAAATGTTTTTACTGCTTCTGCAGTTTTCGGTCCATAGAGCCCATCTTCTGCAACTTTGGGAATTAGTGGGTAATCTCTAGCTATTCTATTTAATTGACCTTGTATTGCCTTTACTTCTGGACCAGATTCTCCAATGACTAAATTATATCCTGGATATGACATTGGGCGTCCAGCAACCTTTTCAGCTGTAACTAATTCAATATCATTTCCATAATAATATTTTAATATTTCAAATGGCGCTTTACCTTGTTGTGCTAATTCTTGACTTCCCCATTGGCTTAGCCATTGCGGACAAGTAACACTCTTTCCATCACAGTATTGGGTTAAAAGAGGCTGCTTCTTTCCAGTTCTTTTCACATAGGTGGAGAAAACCTCATCTACAATCTGACTTATATTATCATAGATATTTCTGCCATAATTAAATGCCTGGTCATAAGCTGTAGAGCTTGTAATATCAAAGTTCTTACCCTTCCCTCTATACCACTCAGTAAAAATTCTATTTAATGTAAAAGATATTATACAAAAAATATTTGCTCTTAATGCTGACTCTGCCCAAGTTGAATATATTTCACATGAAGCAACATTTTTAATATAATCTTTAAACTGTACTTTATAGTTTGGTGCTGATGGATCATCTGGAACTCCTTGATGGACAATAACATATTCTGGAACTACAGGCTCGGGTAATACAACTCCTGATGTTGGTGGTGGTAGTGGCTTCTCAGGATCTTCTGGTATTTTCGGTGGATAATTTCCATTTAATACAGGTGGTTGTATATTTATAACTTCCTGTCTCATACTTCCTCTTCCTAAATTGCTTTCTAAATTAACTATTTGGTAAGCAACTCGTGTAGGAAATACCTGACATCCCCTTATTACTACTGGATTAAATCCAGCTTTTTCAACAGTTATATCGTATGAGCTATACGGTGTTTGATTACTATTTGGATTTAAAGAATATTCTATAGGTGGTGCTTGTAATTCTATTACTTGAGTTAATCCAGCTACATTTGTAAGTAATTCAATATTATTAGCATTTTCAGAACCTGTTGTTCCACTAACAGTTATCTTAACTCCATTAATTGGAATATAGTCATTGCCCCAAAAGCACTGAACTTTTAATCCACCAGTGTTTGATGTACTATTTCCATTACTTCTATTATTCATAAATTTCCTCTTTATATTTTTTTTCAAAATATTATATTTATTAGAAGTCCTATTTGTTACTAATATATCGTTTTGTTTTACATATTCTCTAGATAAAATAGCATTTAAGTCAGCTTGAAGTAAATTGAAACTATTAAGTGCACATACTTCTCCATAGCCCCATAATGGATTGGGATACGTTACATCTGTACGTCTTCTCTGAGCACCTTTTAATAAATAATATTTCAATCTTAGCCCAAATAGGTATAAATCATTTCGCTTGATTATCCCCCACTGCATCATTAATGCACATATTCCTGCAACTTGAGGTGCTGCCATTGACGTACCTGTTTTACTATCATATCCTCCATTTGGTACTGGTCCAACTATCTCTTCTCCCGGTGCGACTAAATCAGGTTTTACTAAATCTCCTTTATTTTGTGCTCCCCGTCCGCTAAACGACGATAGATTGTTAGTTCTATAATTATAGCTCCCAACTGCAATAATATTGTCTACTGTTGCTGGTATCCCTAAAGTATTATATTGGTTTGGTTCTAAAAATTTTGTCGCTGGATTAAGCCCTTCAAGTACTGGGAGCCATATTGAATATTCGCCTAAATATTCATTCAAAACATTTATTTCCAATGCCCATACACCTTCAGCAAGAAATCCAGTTCTAGCAGAAAGTATTATTTTTATTTCACTATTTAGTTCAAAAGGTTTTGGACCTGATACATATATATCATATCTATTACTTCCTATAGTTCCTTGAATGTATCCTTCCCGTATAGTAATATTTCCACTACTTTGACTCATTGGGTTTATTACATTAATTGATATATCAGGTAAAATCGGCTTATATAAATTCATAACAATTGACTTCTCTTCACTTGCAATATTAAAAATTTTCCTTTGAGTTTTTGTTAGTTCGCCTCCAACATGGTGTCCAGCATCTCCTTCATTACCAGCTGCAATAACAATAGCTACTCTCTCTAGGCTTTGAACCGTTCTAATATATTGCTCTAATAGACTACTCCCATCGTGAGCTCCATCATTTGTACTTAAGCTAATATTAATAACTAAAGGCATATTTAGTTCTTTGCTTCTATCTAGTAGAAACTTAATTCCCTGCATAATCTGTGAGCTTAAAACTGCAGTTCCTCTTGCTGCTTTAACCATCGCTATTGATGCATTAGGCGCTGCACCTCTATACATAGGGTTTATGTTACCACCAGCACATGCAATTCCTGCAACATGTGTTCCATGTCCCGTATTATCAATAGACGGAACTATCGAATATGGATTAGAAGACTTTATTGCTTCATCTATCATTTGCTTATTATAAATATTTCCACCAGTACTTAAATCATAGATATACGCTATCCTTGTCGTACCAGCAGTATTCATAAATGCCGGATGTGTATAATCTATTCCTGAATCTACAAACCCAACTAATACTCCTTCACCTGAAACATCAAAGTTAGGAGCTAATTGGGCAATACAAGATACTCTATTACTTTCCTGATCTTGTTCATACAGACTCTTTGGCAGTTCTATATACTGAATTGCATTACTTAATGATAATTGCTCTAACTTTTCTCTAGGTATATTAACTACAGCAAAATTAAATCCTAGATCTTGAAATTTTCCACCTAATCCTTCAATGAATGCTCTTGTTTGTTCTGGAGTACCCCTATATAAGATAGTAAGTTCTAGATTATTATCTTGACTTTGATATTTATATCCAAGCTCATCCAATATTTCTTTTGGTACATTAGTTAATAATCCTATTAATGCGTCAGCTTTAGAAGAAACTTCTCTTTGTATCTCAGCCATAACAACCACGCCCTAAATTAATATATATAAACATACTATGCTGACAACTATCTAGTGAAACAATTAAGTATGTAACCCTCAAAAATATTTTTCCTAGTTCCTTTTTCTCATAAACTCATACACATGAATCTCTCCCATACGACTTTTAATAAATTCAAAGTACTCATAGTGACGATACGAAACTAAAATTTTTGCCTTTTAGAATGGTTCAACACAAAAAAATGTAACACTCAGTTCTTGACAGTGTAAAACTGAACTTATTTGGGTATTGATCCTTTAGAATTTTGTAAAAAATAATGCTAACCTGGATATTATATGGAATGTATATTTTAATCAAAAACACAAAAAATAGACTGAAGTGAGGTGTTAGTATGAAAATCAATAAATTTTTAGCAATTTTTTTAATATCAATAATTGCATTTACAGAAACCCCAAAAGCTCTTGTTAAATCAGATGTTTATAAACAAGGTATTTATGACATTTCTGAAGCAAACCCATTTCGTGCTACAGCTAAACTTGTTAAAGCAAATGGTGGCATTACAAGTTTAAGTATAGTTGACTCAACTGGTAATCAAAAATTTTATAACAGATTCGATACTGAAAATGAATCTATAAATTTAGGTGTTATTAATGATGCTGATCTTATAGCAATAGTTGGTAAGGGGGAAATAGCCATTATTTTTTCTAAATAAATAGAAATTTAACATATAGTCCATTCTTTTGAATAATTTAATACTTACCACATTCTCACCAGAAATAGATGCAGTATTGTTTCAAATTCGTTCAATCCATTATGCAAGCACCATTGGGCAATGATATTGCATCTCACAATTGTATTAATCCGTCATAATCATCATATACCGTATTCTTTATAAAATGTGACAAGAAAATCTTTTCCTATTTTGTACATGCATTTTATTTGTACATGCATTTTATCTGTAGGATTTACTCAAAACACATAGAATAAAGGTTGATCAGATAAGAGAATATTCATGATAAAGCTTTTTTAAAATTTATACTTAATTTCTTTAAAAGTTAGGAAATGGTTTGTGGGCTTGAATATAGAAATATGATTTTATATAAATTTTAATGATAAATTGCTATTATATTTCAACAGACAATCAAAGGTCTATAATTCCAATTAGCAATATGAAAATAAAATTTATATACATTGTTTTGCATACTAGAATGGTCTTTATATAAGAGATGAAGATAAATTGGCTAAAGAGGTACACAATAGATTACCCCTTATTTTCCAAAAGTTCTTTTTCAAATTTTTTTGAGAAGTAAATTAAAATATTTATCATAACTGTAGTTGTTAATAAAACAGGAAAAATCCAATTTTCTTTAAAACTAATTGTTAAAAAATCAATTAAACTTAATATGCTTACCATTATGTTATATATACCCTCAATTCGTAAATATTCTTTTTCATTAAGGATAACATATTTTTTTTTCACATTATTAACTTTAAAATTAATAATGTTTGTAAATATATTAAAGTAACAGCTAATACCCATTATAGCAAATATAAGGAATAATACTCCAAATAAATATTTTAATAAGAAATCAATATATTCAAACATACAATGGTCCTTTCTCTTAATATTACTGATTATTATTATAAATATATTAATTAAACATAGTATATGAAAATCCTTTTTTATTATTGAGATTGTTGCGTACATTAGCCAAACTTTTCTGCGAAACTCTTCTAATCCTTAATTTATCTTATAGTGATCAGAAAAGAATAAAACCTAGTAATTTCAATGATTTATAGGCTTATAATAGGAAAGTTTGCTTAAGTATGATTCAAGTTAAATACAATAAAAATATAAAAAAACAAGAGAATAGTCATAAATACTATAATCTTGTTTTTTATATATATTAATTATGTTGAAAATAAACTTTTAAAATAATTTTAATATTCTCCAACTTCAACATAACCACTAGAAGAAACTATTCTATCATAAGTAAGATATCCACCAGAAGAATTTGGACTACCAGTACCCCAACCTGAACAGCCTAGAGTTGTTTCTATTACTACGCACCAATCAGGGTACTTAGAATTATACTTTGCTATAGTTGCCTGTAAATCATCATATACGGCTGCTACAGCACCTTGTATAGTACTAACAGCTAAAGCTCCAGGAACACTCTTTTTTACAAGAGCAGCAAATAGGGACACAACTGCGTTTATTTTAGTAGCGTTATGAGAATTTACAACCGCATCAATTTCAGCTACAGTTCCAAATCTTGCTTCAAATTCTGATTTTGGTATAAAAGTATATACAGTTTTTGTATTTGACATAATATCGTCTCCTTAATTAATTAAATTTTATTAAGCTGTTTGAGGTTAGCTAACTCATTTGCTTTACACTTACTAAAAGAATATTTCTATGAATTTTGTAAACCTAAATTTAATTAAATTTATTTTTTATTTCATTAACGATTGAATTTATTGAATCTAAAAGGTTTAACTTATCTGTTCTGTTAGTTCCCTTATTATATTCTGCTTGGGAAATATGCTTAAATTTCAAAAAACTTTATGAATGATAGTATTTAATCTTAAACACCAAAAAAGGAAACCTAATTTAATAGATTTCCTTATGGATTTAATCTTTACTTATCCCATCCAAGCAGCTTTTTTTCCAGCTCATCATAATCATACTGCCTTGGTTCAAAATTATTAAACCGTAGCTTTTTAGAATCATCTGCTTCCTCATTTAAAGATTTATTATTTAAATTTTCAAGTATTCCCGTCAAATACTTAACTGGTGCTGTTATCTTTCCTTGTTTTGATTTATTGCACATTATAGATACCCCATCATAAACCAGAACCTCACCATATTTTAACTTAAGTCTATGTATAGTTGAGTCTGCTATGGTAAATCCTGATTTTTTTAAGTATTCAGTAGCATCTAAAGTTTCCTTTTTATCTTTTAACAAAGATTCTTCATAAGAGCTATCATCTAATTCTAAAGCCAACTCGTCAATTGAAATTTGCTTATTTATAGCCTTGTCTTTACTGAAATCATATATTCTAGGCTCTAAATCTTCAACAATAAAAGTTAAGCTTTTTACTGATCTTCCAGCTTTATTTTCTTTATAAGATACTTTCATATTTAACTTTTGGTTTATTTCCTTTAATGCCGGCTCTACAACTTTAGTTTTGAAGTTAAAATACCTGTCATAAGATGTACCTTCCTCAATCATAAGCCACTCTTTAAGCTGATCTATTGTATGCGTAACTTCCTTATTATGCCCGCTCCAGACTCTAAATAACTCATAAAACCTTTGAGTATAATAACCATTTGCCTGTCTTATCATCTTTAAATTAATTGGTGAATATCCAAGCTCCTTATACCCCATTAAAACCTCATAAAGATCTTTATCCAAGTAACAATTAAATTTAAGAGTATCTTTATCTACCACAACTTTGTTAATAAGTGTTGTAATCACATAACTTTTTTGTTTTTCAAATCTGATCGGAATTTTTATAAATTTTTCTAAGCTTTCAGTTAGTGCTTTCACTGTATTTTCTTTTTTATTCTTAACAATGCTGCTTAGCTCATCAATTGTTAAAACAGCTCTTAACTGGCTGTCATTTTCTTTCTCAATTTGGCATTTATATAAAATCTTATTAAAAATCTTATATTCCACGCTAGTGATGTTAATATTACTTTTAATAAGCGTATTACTCTTAAAAAGTACCTCACTAATATCTTCCGCTTTCTCTTCATCAACTATACTAATATCAGAATTCATATGAGCCTCCAGTTTAGGCACATGAAAGGAAATAATAGATAATCATACTAATCTATTATTTTTTTGCTTTTGCCTAAGTCTTATTAAATAAATAATATCATTAAAACTACTAATCTTCAAACAGGTAGTTTTAAATCCTTAAAAAGTAGTTTTAATATAAAAATTTTAGATATTCTTCAACTGAAACTTTAGTTTAAAGTTTCAAAAAAAAAAGCTGATGGTTACAAATCTAATTTTATATCCACCAGCTTTAGACGCATTACGTTCAATATCTTTAATTAGTTGACTAATTCTCTTTAATGTCTTTCTATCCTGTGACTGCCAATAAATATAATCATCCAAAGCTTCATCAGACCATACTTTATTTATTATCTACCTCAAGAATGTCTTCTACTAAACCCTTTCCTTCATTAAGCTGAGTTATGGATTTTTTCAAATTTGCCATATTACTTTCACTATAAAATGGATCACTTGCAGTGATTTCAAAAGGTATTTTACGCTCCCTTACAACTGCTTTGGCAAAAATAGTGAATGCAGTTGTCATATTCATGCCAAAGTCGGCAAAAAGAGCTTCTGCTTGTTTTTTTAATTCTTCATCCATACGAACATTAACTGTTGTTTGAGCCATAGTATCACTCCTTTTAGTTCTATATATACATTATATGATAATATATATTTTTTGTAAATACATTGTAATTATATTGTATACATATATTTTATTTTTATTCATTTTAAAATACCCAAACTATCCAATCAGCCTTTTTTAAGATCTCCACAAATTTTACTGGAATATAAATTCCTAAAGAATAGAAAATATATGATTGAATCTACTAATCTTTATTATAGATAAATCTTTTTCCTTAAAAAGTAGTTTTACGCCCTTAAAAGGTAGTTTTTAATGAATTTCTATCTTAAATTTTTCCTTAAAAAGTAGTTTTAAATCCTTAAAAAGTAGTTTTACGTCCTTAAAAAGTAGTTTTAAATCCTTAAAAGGTAGTTTTAAATCCTTAAAAAGTAGTTTTAACGTCAAAAAAATGGCTTGTTTACTGGGCTCAAAGGGTGCCTAAATACATTAAATACATTAAATACATTAAAACAACTGTTGTTTTTTTCTGTTTTATTTTATTAATTATTATATTTATATATTGTTTATTATTCATTTCTGATAATCATAAATGAATAATAGTTAATACTATCTAAATTATTTAGGTGTAGGAAATTAATAATTTAGTTAAAAACATTCTGTATATTCAATTTTTTTGCAAATATAATTTTATCTTATTTTATCTATTATGATAAATATATAAAAAGCGATTGAGGTGATATGATGAATTATGATAAAATCATTTTAGAGTTAATGAGCAGAGTTCAAAACTTGGAAGAACAAGTAGCTGACGTTAAGAATGAGTTAGCATCACGAAAATATGAAGAATTTGAAGATGATATTGATGATTCTGTTAATGAACAGGAAGAGTTTACTAGATCTCAAGCAAGAGATAAGGCCATGAAAATAATTCAAAGTAAATTTCCTAATTATTTGGTGGAAAAAGCTTCAAGAAAAGAAGGCAGCGGTATAAAGATTATAAAAGCGGATAAAAATAGCAAAAGGGCTATTATAATTAAATTCTATCATAGCAAAATACATGAAGATAAGAATGGTCTGGATCATGCCTGGCATACAATTAATTTAGACGAAATAATCGGAACTATATATGATTTTTGTTTATTCTCAGTTGTAGATAAAAATGGAGATTGGAATTTCTTTATTTATGAACCCGATGAATTAGGTTTCTATCGTGATGAAAACCGATCTACAAATAGTGAACTTTTTCATTTATACTTCTCTATTAAAGATGGTAAAGCTGTTGAAATTCGTGAAAAGACAATTGATGTTACTGACCATTTAAATAATTGGAATGTATTAAAGTAATAGGAGCTATTTATAATGAATGATTTAGAGAGGAAATTTAATTCAGATATGCAAAATATTTATAATATAGCAAAAAAAGATCTTGGTTATATTTCTAATAGTTTTTTGCACCTTATTTCAGAAAAAGGCTGACTACAGGCTGCAAAAACACTAATATCAAAAAATGGTGGAACCTATGGCTTTGAGGTATTGTGGGAAAATAACAGATTAGATTTATCAATCGAGGCTCATGTGTTAAAACAAGAATATATTTCACTCTTTACTGATGAAGACTTAGCTAAGGATATATATAATAAGAAAATAGAGATTTTATTTTAATAAATTAAGTAAGAAAAAATATAATACATATTGTTACGCTGTACGTTATAATATATGTTATATTTTTTGTATAATTATTTGTTACAATAAAAATAGATAATATTGTATTTTTTAAGGTATTTGGAGACTAACTATATGAAGTCAATATAAGTTAATAAAAAAATTATATTTTTTAGTCAATAAAAAAGTGCATGACAAATAAAGCAATCACATTGCTTGGAAAATTAAGGAATTAAA
>Ga0183101_1000171_pt2 | contig 24492 bp, 27 predicted proteins | sample Biomet3_FD_127790 | JGI IMG/M metagenome (GOLD analysis project Ga0183101, IMG submission 127790) | Microbial communities from bioreactor (seeded with sewage sludge) at LBNL, California, USA - Biofuel metagenome 3 | ecosystem: Engineered > Bioreactor > Anaerobic > Unclassified ...
TCTTCTTCGAGCATCGTCAGGGTGGGATACACCACGCCGGCACTTGGCGTATACCCTCCGGCAAGGCGTTGTTCCATGGTCTTGATGAGCTGGTATCCATAACTCGGCTGTTCGGTGAGCATTTTAAGGACTACCAGCCTGAAATCGCCGGCATCAAAGAGGCGTTCCCGCCCTCTGCCACAGCCAAACGGGTCCTGGAATGCTCCAAAACCCCCGGGCCCCCTGCCGCCGAATCTGCGGTCGGGCCATTCGTGCGGCCCAAAACCGCACCTGTCGTGCCCGGCAAAGCCGGACCGGCCATGGGGCCGGCCCCTGCGGCCGGAACGTTCGTCCTTTTCAGGATTGTTGTCTGTCATGGTTTTTCTCCATAGGTTCAGATATTCGCGATATATCTTGAGATATATCTTAACTAAGGTTCTATTTATAGCTTTATGCGGATGGTTCTGCTGAGCCGTCAGAGCTCGAGACACTGGCAACAGTATCCGGACCTGTTCGGAATCCTCTCCAATATCCGGCCTGAGGAGGGGAGGGTACCCCCACCCGTCCAATAACATACCAGGGGGTACCCCCCACTTGCCCGGACAAAGGGGGAGGGGGTGGGGGCCACCCCCCCACCACCGGATCCGGCATTCCTGCCGTTTTTGCAGGGGAAATAGAGGGTTGTTCGCATGGAAGTTCCGACGGAGTGGTTTTGCCTGCGGTCGTTTCTGGTTCGTAGTCTCGGGCCGAATCGGGCCAAAGGGGGGGAGGGGGTACCCCCCTGTTGCCCGGAAACATGGGTGGGGGGGTGCCCCCCTGCTAAGCGGATGGAAGGGGAGGGGGGTGATCCCCACCCCCCACCATTTTTTTAAAACGGCTCGGGTTCCCGCATTCGTCCGGCACAAACATCAGGACAATTCCGGGAAGCCTGAAACAAAAGAAGAACCGGGATCTCCGGATCTCAGTCCGCCTGCCCGGCCGGGCTGACAAACCGCTTCTTCATCGCAAACGTCATCAGGGCAACCAACACCCCGATGATGCCTGCGACCACAAAGACCGCGTCGAGGCCGAAGAACACAAGAACGATCCCAAGGACAATGGGGGCAGCGCTCTGGCCGATGTATTTCATGCAGCTGTGGATCGAGATCACCCCGCCCCGGGTCTTCGGGGGAGAGAGCTGGATGAGCTGCACGTCAACCGCGGTCTGGGCGAGAATGAGCCCCGCCCCAAAGACCAGCAGCAGCAGGATAACGGCGGCAACAGAAGGAGCACATGCCAGAAACAGCATCGCCAGCCCGACGCATGCAAAACCTGCAGCGATCACAACCGGCAGGGAATACTTCCCGGTGAGCGGCTTTACCTGCGGAGCAAAGAGAATGCACGTGATCCCCGGGACTGCAAGCATCAGGCCCGATGCCCCCGACGCATACCCGAACGCTCCCTTGAGCATGAAGGGCACGTAGATCATCAGCGCAAACAGCAGGAAAAAGATCGAAAAGCCCATGAATATCGTAGCGACAATGGGCAGGTTCTTCAGGCACCGGACTGCATCGGTAATGCCGTTCTGATGCGCCGTAGCAGACGGGATCCGTGTCTCCGGGAGAAAGACGACGACAAGCACCGCGACCGGCAGGGAAAGAGCATAGAAGAGGAACGCATAGTTCCAGCCAAACAGGGCGAGCCCTCCCCCGATTACCGGGGCAAATACCCCGCCGAGGGCAAACGTAATGCTGATTTTGCTCATCGCCGCCACCCGGTCGAGACCGGTGTACACATCCCCGATAACGAGCATGGCAAGCGTCGTCATCCCCGCAACACCGATACCCTGCACGAACCGCAGGATAAGGAGCGATAGCAGATCCACGAGGAAAAAACCCACGAGCCCGGTGATGCCGTAGATCAGAAGGCAGGGAACCAGGATCCTCTTCCGGTTCACCCGGTCGGTGAAATGCCCGATCGCAAGGGTAAAAAACGCCGTTGAGAGGGTAAACACGGACATTAAGAGCGCGACATCCTGCGTTGTCGTGTGCAGGGGCCCGACCATCTCCGGCAATACCGGTGCAAGGAGCGCTCCCCCGGCCAGTGCAAAAAATGCAACGACACAGAGCATGAAAAGACTGGTATTGTTAAATTCCGTGATCCGCCTCTCTTTTCGTACGCCGGGTACCGTTTCGATCCCGTTCCCAAATAGGTATCGGGATCCCGCATCTGCTTAAATGGGAGGGTTTCCCGAAAAAAAAGAAGTCCCGAAAAAAGGATTAACTGTCCGCCCGCTCGGGGTAATACATCTCGTTTGCCTGCTTGTCACGCCCTGTTGGCAGGGAATCAGTCTCATACGAGCTCACGATATGCTCGTTTATCGTCTCCCCGGTATCCTTGTCTGTGGAGGCAGGCACCCGGGTATACACCCGGTAGATCTGGGTGCTCGTAGAGGTGGCCGGGAGGACTACCCGGTAGGTGTTATCCCCGATCTTTTCCCAGGTGCCGGACATCTTTTGCTGGGAAACGATCCTGATGTTCGACCCGGATTTAATGGGTACCCCATAGGTATAGGTCACGCTCCCGCTTGAGAGGAATACGAAATCATATGCTGCCCACGGCATGTCCGAGGTAAACGTGGGATATTCCCGTACCCACCGGTTGAGGATTGGATCGGATGTTGGCGCTGCCGTAGTCGTCAGTGTCGGTGTGAAGCTCGCCGTTATCGTTGTTTCCGGAGTGCTCAGGGCCGGGGTTGTCACCGGTGCAGATGTCGTGGGTACGGTAGTTGTGGACACGGCTGTGGAACCGCCGGACGGACCGGACGAATCCGTGCATCCCGCAGCCAGAAGAACTGCGATGGCAAGGAGTGCGAGAGAAAAAAGCATGCCTGTTCTCATAGTTCACCGGTTATATCATGATCCTATAATCTTTCTCTTCTCCTTCCCGAGAGTGCCCCCACTCCCCTCTGTTTTTATACGCGGGGGCCGGGAAATCCAAAAAGACTCCAACTCGTTAAACCGTCACGCGGTGCAGGGATAAACAGATGCCCGTGCCATCCGTCATCAGGGACGACTGCCCTGCCCGGACACATCATGCAGCCGTCATACTCTCTGCGATACAGGGCCGGGGCTAGACCACGCGGATACGGCTGGTACCGGATCCGGCCCGGTCAGCGGCGCAGTCCCTTGTCGCCGCGCCGGACTTCCATTTTCATGGTGCCGTCGGGCTGCATGATCCGGACCATGTCGGGCTCTGCCGGCGCTGCTTCCGGTTTTGGGGCGCTCTTTACATGGATCACCGTGCGGTTTTCCTGAGGTGCGGCCTCGGCTGCAGGGGCATCCGTGCTCTCCGGCTGGGATACCGTTTCCTGGACAACCGGTCCCCGTACCGTTACCTGACGGTGCTGCTCCGCGCTCTGCCGGGCAAGGTTCTTTGCGAGTGCCTTGAAGTCGAGCATCTCCGCCATCAGCCCCTTTAAGAGCGCTTCCATCTCCTCGGTCTTCTTCTCCAGTGCCGCAACCCGGTCGTCCGATTTACCCGTTTCTGAAATTTCCATAAATCCGATCAGTGTCTCCTGCCGTTCCGGCATCTCTTCTGAACATCCGGTATGTCCATCGTGTATCGCATACTAAACCATTACTCTTTCCCCGGACATGTTAAAGGGAGGTGTTGGATGGGGCGGTCTTTGGTGGCGGCAGCGGCCGGAATATCATTTTCACCCTTCGGCCCGCTCATTTATCAGGGTTCCCGCCCGTGTGAATTATAAGAACGTACCTTCTATGAGCGACAGTCCCCTCCCGGAACCGGTCATCCGATCGCAGATCCTCTTTTACCAGTCGGAGGACGGCAGGAGCCGTATCGAGGTCCGGCTCGATGAAGGAACGGTCTGGCTGTCTCAGGCGCTCATCGCGGAGCTCTACCAGACCACTATCCCGAATATCAATATTCACATACGGAATATCCTCAAAGATGGGGAACTTGATGAAAAGGCAGTTATTAAACAATACTTAACAACTGCCGCTGACGGTAAGAATTACCGGACACTCTATTACAACCTCGACATGATCCTTGCCGTTGGCTACCGGGTCCGCTCCCACCGGGGCACGCAGTTCCGGCGCTGGGCAACCGAGCGGCTCCGGGACTATCTCATCAAGGGATTTGTAATCGATGACGAGCGGTTAAAGGAAGGCAGGAATATCGGGGCCGATTATTTCGACGAACTCCTGGAACGCATCCGCGACATCCGGGCATCGGAGAAACGGTTCTACCAGAAGATCCGGGAGATCTATGCCCTTGCGGCAGATTACGATTCCCGTGCAGAGACCACGCTTGATTTTTTCAGAACCGTACAGAACAAGCTGCACTGGGCGATCACCGGCCACACCGCGGCGGAGATCATCGCAGAGCGGGCTGATGCCGCACAGCCGAACATGGGCCTGACCGCGTGGAAAGGGGCAAAAGTCCGGAAGGGGGATGTCACCGTTGCGAAAAATTATCTCACGGAAGCCGAGGTAAAGAGTCTCAACCGTATTGTCACCATGTATCTGGATTACGCCGAGATGCAGGCAGAAAAGAGACAGCCGGTGTACATGAGGGAGTGGAAAGAAAAACTCGACGCTTTCCTCCGGTTCAACGAACAGGAGATCCTTAACGATAAAGGCACGGTTTCAATGGAGGTCGCAAAAAAGCTCGCGCTTGGCGAATATGACAAATTCTCTGCCCGGCGGTTAAAAGAGGAAGCCCTGTTGCCCGACCCGGCGTTTGACGTAATGGCACACCGGATAGATCAGAAAACCCGCGACAGGACGAAATAATCCTCCTGGAGAAGGATATCCCAAAAACGGGATTTTATCTCATCCGGCCCGTCGTTTCCATATCAGATACGCGAGAACCGCGACAAAGGCGATGAGAAGCCCGTACAGGGTCGTCGTACCGATACCCCAGACGATCTGTTCCATGACTCGTCATTGGCTCCATGAGGAAATAACGCTCGCGGTAAGGGAAAAATGCCCTTGCGGTTATCCCTATGCACCGGATCAGCACCGGATCCGACCGTCCGCATTCGTCAACCTCAAAAATAAATATGGTTGACGATAACATTCCAAGCGAACAATCGCCCGGGCGCCACCCCGGAGCCGGTGTACAATCCCATGGAAGAACCAGAACTACCGCAAATCCCGAAATGCATGAGCACCCAGCACCCGGACAACGTCCACGTGCCCTTCTTTGCCGAATCCTCCGAGTTCGGCGGCGAGGACGAGGTCCGCGAAGCGTACTATGTCTACTCGCACCTCCACTGCAAAGAGCAGATGTGGGACTGCGAGGGAAAGGAAGTGGACAACTTCGTGGTAAAAAAGCTCCTTTCCGCGTATTCCACCTTCTTTTCCGATCACCGGCTGGGGCGCGACATCTTTCTCACCCTCCGCGTCCCTAACCCGCAGGTGGAAAAAGCCGAGGCAAAGATCCTTCTCGAAACCCTCGAAAGCATCCCCCGCTCCTTTGACAGTGCAAAACACTTCTACGGAAAAGACACCGCCCCGATCTTCGAAGTGATCCTGCCGATGACCGACTCCCACACGGCCATCGACAACATCTACCAGTATTACGCGGACTTTGTCATCGGCAAACAGTACAAGCGGCTCGGCGGACGGGACACCACCATCGCAGACTGGATCGGCACGTTTGCCCCCCGGCACATCAACGTGATCCCGCTTTTCGAGGACGAGGCGAGCATGCTTGCCGCCCACACGACCGTGAAGCGGTACCTGCTCGACAAGCAGCTCCCGTACCAGCGGGTCTTTTTAGCCCGCTCGGACCCGGCCATGAACTACGGCCTTGTCAGCGCTGTCCTGCTCAACAAGATCGCCCTCTTTAACCTCGGCGCCGCATCGGAGCGGACAAAAACGCCGCTCTATCCGATCATCGGTGTCGGCTCCGCACCGTTTCGGGGCAACCTGCGGCCGGACACCGTGGATCGCGTCAGCGCCGAGTACCCTTCGGCCCATACGTTCACCATCCAGTCCGCGTTCAAGTACGATTACCCGCTCGACGCGGTACAGTCTGCGGTCAGGCAGCTCGAGGAACGGGAGATCGGTGCCCCCGTGCCCGTGGACGAAAAGCGGTGCCGGGCGATCATCGGGAAGTACACGAAAGCCTATATCGCCGAGCTCCACGAGCTCTCCGATATCGTCAACCGGGTCGCCGCCTTCATCCCGGGCCGGCGCAAGCGCAAGCTCCACATCGGGCTCTTTGGCTATACCCGGAGCACCGGGGGCATCACGCTCCCCCGGGCCATCACGTTCACTGCCGCTATGTACTCGATCGGCGTTCCCCCGGAGCTCCTCGGGCTTGCCGCACTGGATCCGGATGACCTCTCCTTTGTGCGTCAGGTTTACGTGAACTTCGACCGCGATCTCTTCGATGCGGTCCGGTACATGAACCTCGACTCCCCGTACCTCCCGCCAGCCGTCCGCGAGGCTGCAGAGCGGATCTGCGGGAGCGATGTCCACGACGGGCATAAGGAGATCACCGGTGCCATCCTGTCCTCGCTTTCCGACAACCGGACAAGCGACCTCCAGCCCCTGATCCTGCAGGCGGCCGCGATCCGGAAATTCCTGGGCTGATCGATCCTCCGGGCTGCAGAGATGTGCAACGGGCAACCGGTCTTTTTACCGGGATCCCCGCACTTTTGCCGGATTTTTTATTGTTTTGGCCCGCAGTAATTCCCGTTTTGCTATATTCTCCTATGTATCGCGCCATATTTTCTGTCCGGCTTTTCCATTACCGAAGTCTTTATCGGCAACTGTTCGGTAATTCCCTACCATGGACGCGGAGGCCGGGCAGACACCTTTCGACCAGAGGCTCTTTTTGATCTTCATGGTCACGTTTGCCGCAATGCTGCTCTTTGAGTTCTCCGCCCAGTTCCTCTACCCGTATCCCCCCGACTGGCGTTCGAATCTCATTACCAGCCTCTTTACGAGCGGCCTTGCCGTCGCCATCGCCTACTTCCCCTTGAACTCGTATTACACCCAGAGCGGACGGCTGCTTGCCGAGCGGAAGAAGAACCGCGCCGTGGAGGCCGAACTCCGGGCAAGCGAGGAGAAGTTCCGGATGGTAGTCGAGAACACGCTCGACGGCATCATGATCGCCGCCCTGGATGGCCGTATTCTCTACAGCAACCAGGCAAACGCGCACATCTTTGAGATCACCCGGGGAGCGTACGAACCCGGCTCGAAAAATATCATGGATGTCCTTACACCGTTCTCCCGCGAGCAGGCACAGGCAGATCTAAAAAGGGTCGTCGGAGGGATCGATGGGTTCCCGACCGAATACCAGGCAGTCACCGTTACGGGCCGGCCGATCTGGATCGAGGTCGTGGGAAAACGGGTAATTTACCAGAACGAGCCCGCCATTGTCATCTCCGTCAAGGACATCACCTCACGAAAACAGATGGAACGGGCGATTCTCCAGGGAAACAAGAAACTCAACCTGCTTTCCAGTATCACCCGCCACGATATCAACAACCAGCTCGTGGTGCTCGACAGTTATATCGACATGATCCGAACGAAAAACACTTCGCCGGACTGCCGGGACTATTTCTCAAGGATCGAGGAAGCAAGCGGCCAGATCACGTCCATGATCCGGTTTACCGGGGAATACGAGAAGATCGGGGTCGGTTCCGCAGTCTGGCAGAACCTGCCCGGCCTTGTCACGAGCGCAGCAGCGGGCGTAACGTTCGGCAACATCGCGTTTGAAAACGATCTTCCCGCCGAAGTCGAGGTCTTTGCCGATCCGCTGATAGTCAGGGTCTTTTTCAACCTGATCGACAACGCCATGCGCCACGGGGGACGGATCCGGCTTATCCGGTTCTCCTGTACACCCCGCGGCACGAGCCGGGTCATTGTCTGCGAAGACGACGGCGACGGTGTGGTGCCGGGCGAGAAGGAACTGATTTTCGAGAGAGGTTTTGGTAAAAATACCGGCTTTGGCCTGGCCATCTCGCGGGAGATCCTCGATATTACGGGGATATCCATCAAAGAGACCGGGAAGCCGGGCACGGGTGCACGGTTCGAGATGGTGGTACCGGAAGAGGCCTGGCGGACAACCGGCCCGGTCCTTGGTGCGAACTAGGTTTTGCACTCCCGAAAACGATCGGCCCTGCCGGCGTTTACAAAAAGGTATAGGTCTCGGGCAGGAGCGTCTGGAGATCGACCATTACGGCCTGCGCCGGGGTCGGGTTCACGTTCATCTGCTTCTGGAACGCGGTCTGGGACTGCCAGGTACCGGCATTTACCCCGAGCACGCCGCGGTACTGGGTGAGCCCCCGGATATGGATGTGGCCGGTGTGGAGGATCTCCGGGAGCGGGTCGATGATGAGGCGGTCGGTCTTTCCCGCTGCAATCGGCGTGCGCCTTCCGTAGGCCGGGGCGAGATGGCGGCGCTGGAGCATCTCTTCCATCATCTTTCCCCCATGCTCGTAGGACGCGCCCGGGATAAGGCCGATCATGTCATCGATGGAACGGCCGTGGTACATCAGCACCCGCACGCCCTGGAGGTTCACGAGCGCCGGGTTCTCGACGAGCATGCAGTTCTCGGGGAACTTTTTCGTGAACTGCTCGGGGATCACCGGCTGGGGTTCGGCGCCCCGGACCACGTCGTGGTTACCCGGTGCGACGATGATCTTGATGCTTTTGGGGATGCCGGAAAGCAGATCCCCGAATGCGTCGTACTGCTCGTAGATGTTTTTTATCGTGAGCTCCTGGTCCTGGTTCGGGTAGACCCCGATCCCGTCCACGAGGTCGCCGGCGATTAAGAGGTAGGATGCGCCCGAGTCCGGGATCCAGTCCACGAACCGGTTCCAGGCATCTTCGAGAAACGTGTCGCTTCCCACGTGCACGTCCGAGATGAGAACCGCTTTTCCCGGCGTCTCGCTCTTGTAGGGCTTGTTGTCGATCCGGATGTCGGGCCGGAACATCTGTTCGGCAAAGAAGAGCCGCCCGTCCTGCGAGAGCTTGCCCTTGACGCCGATCACTTCGTCCATGATCAGCCGTTCGGCATCGGCAAAGACCGGACGGTCTTTCCTGAAGAGCACCGAAAGATTTGCGGTCGTGTCCTCGATCTCCGCGATCCGGTGGCCGTTTGTCGTGGTCTTGACTTCGGAGACCATCCCGATCACCGAGCACTCCTCCTGGCGGTAGCGGTTGGTCCGGGTCAGGCCTTCGATTGGCATCGTAGTGCACCGGTTCCGGATCATCGTGCCCAGACGGGTGAACCGGTCCCGGAAGTAATTCAGGTAATCGGACGTGCCGTTGATGCTCCCGGAGGTCCCCGGGGCGCCAGAGACGATCTCGACCGTGGGATCGGAGAGAAAGCGCATCCCGTCCCGGGTCATGTTCATCCCGGGGATGTGCTTTGCCGAGACCACGATCGTGTCCTTCGGGACACCGGCGATGATACGGTCGATCAGGTCCGGGTTGTCCTGCTCCTGGATGTAGCGCACCACATCGGGATGGACCTGGAGCCCGGTATCGAGGAACCGGGACGCGATCGCTGCCGTATCGATCATGCATGAGTATATGGCAGCAACAGGAAATAAGAGCCTCCGATCCGGCATGGGGGTGCCTTCATCATGTCGTCCGGCAAATCCTGTCAGGTCAAAGGAAGGCAGATCGGGTAACCATGTTCGATACGCTCCAGTTTTTTCTTCTCGCCTTTGCCATCGGCCTGACCGGCGCCCTTGCCCCGGGGCCGACGCTTGTCGCCACCATCAACGCATCGGTAGCCGGCGGCTGGACGGCGGGGCCGAAGATAACGCTCGGGCACATGCTCACCGAACTTGTCATCCTTCTGGTGATCGTTGCCGGGCTTGCCACGGTGGCCCTGCAGTATACGACTGCAATCGGGATCGTCGGCGGTCTTGCGCTTATCGTTTTCGGGGTCCTCACCGTTGCCGGCAGCCGGACCGTAACGCTCGCGGGTCTTGCCGGCGGCAACGCCACCGGCGCGGCAAACCCGTACCTTGCCGGGTTCGTGACAAGCGTCGCCAACCCCTACTTCTGGATCTGGTGGCTCTCGGTCGGGAGCGCAATGGTGATCGCCGGCCTCGCCGGGGGTCTCCTCCTTGCCTGCGTCTTCATGGCCGGCCACTGGTGCGCGGATCTCGGGTGGTACACGGTGGTCTCGGCGGGGATTGCAAAGGGCAGGACGATTCTCTCCGACCGGACCTACCGCTGGATCATGGCGGCCTGCGGGTGTTTCCTCGTCATCTTCGGCGCATATTACCTCGTCCGGGTCGTATTCCCTTAAAAAAGCGGTACGCTATATTAACTCTCAAAGCCAATACCGGAGCCTTAAGGAATGGCAGAACAGGAACCCAAGCGGGACATCCGCACGTTGATCCATACATTCAGGACAAGCGAGCACTGGGCTGTCTCCCTTGCCCGGGACATCCTCTGGGTGGTCGGGGTCGTGGTGGCCGTCGCCCTCGCCCTCTTTTTGATCTGCGGGACATGGCCCGCGGTGGTGACGGTCGAGTCGGGGAGCATGGAGCCCCACATGAATATCGGCGACCTCGTCGTGGTCGTGCAGGCCGACCGTTTCGGGCCCTTACAGACCTGGGACGACGCCCATGCTACCGGCTACCAGAAGTTCGGCGATTACGGCGACGTGGTCATCTACCGGCCAAACGGCGAGACCGATTTCTGGACGCAGATTGGGCTTTTGCCGTTTGCAAAACAGCACCCGATCATCCACCGGGCCATGACCTGGACAGAGGCAGGCGAGTCCGAGCCGACCTACCTCAACCCGTACCGGGGCTCGGTAACACCGTCGGGGTACATCCCGCTCCAGACAAGCGCCTCGACCACGTACGGGTACCATATCCTTTACCCGGAGAACGCCACGCTGCCGCAGAACCTCTCTGCCAGCGCACAAGGGATGGGCTTTACGTCGCCAACCGGTGAGGGGTACTTCATGCCCGGGCAGTACGTGGTCAACGGTTCCGGCTACATTGTCTACGGGAACGCGACGACCCACGGGGGTTACATCACCAAGGGCGACAATAACGCGGTAAGCGACGAAGGCAATCTCTCGATCGGCGATGTCGGCACGATCGAGCCGGTGAAAAAGGAATGGGTCGTGGGTAAAGCCCTCTTTACCGTCCCGTACGTCGGCCTGCTCCCGCTCCACATCTGGGAGGTAGCGATCGTGCTGATTATTGCGATGCTCGGCTGGGAATGGTACGCGGGAAAGAAAGAAGAGGAAGCCAATAAAAAATCGCGGAAGGCAAAGAAGAAAAAATAAGCAATCAGCGACGGTGCAGTCACCATGACCTACAATCTTGCAACGCTCCTTTCCGATGTGAAGGCCGGCCACCGGCTCACCCCGGACGAGGGCGAATTTTTAATGAAGACGACCGGCCGGGACGTTTTTCTTGTCACGGCCGCAGCAGACGAGATGCGCGAGAAGAAAGTCGGAAATATCGTCACCTATGTCAGGAACCAGAACCTGCACGTGACCAACATCTGCAAGAACCTCTGCGGGTTCTGCGGCTTTGGGAAGAAAGCGACCGATCCCGGGGCCTACTGCATGGACCGGGCAACGATCCAGAAAGGGGTCCGGCTCGCACAGGAGCGCAACGTTACCGAGATCTGTTTCCTCTCGGGCGTGAACCCGGCGTTCAATCTCGACAGTTATATCGATCTGCTCACCGCGGTACATGAGATCGCCCCTGAAATCCACACCCATGCATTCAGCCCGGAAGAGGTCGCATTTGCGGCAAAGAGGAGCCGGTGTACGACCGCCGACGTGCTTGCAGCCTTTAAGAAAGCAGGTCTCGGCTCGCTCCAGGGGACGGCGGCGGAGATCCTGATCCAGCCGGTGCGGGATGTTATCTGCCCGAGGAAAGTCACCGGTGCCGAGTGGGCCCGGATCATCCGCGAAGCGCACAAGATGGGCATCCCCACATCGGCAACGATCATGTACGGGTCGTACGAGTCGGCCCGGGACCAGGTAGACCACATGGAGATCGTCCGCCAGATCCAGGACGAGACGCACGGGTTTACCGAGTTCATCCCCATGTCGTATATCCACCCCAATACTCCGCTTTTTGTGAGCGGCATCGGAAAGCCCGGGGCAACCGGGAGGGAAGACCTGCTGATGATCGCGGTCTCGCGCCTGTATCTCGACAACTTCGACCACGTGCAGGTATCGTGGGGCAAGCTCGGCCTCAAGATGACGCAGCTTGCGCTCCTCTGCGGTGGCGACGACCTTGCGGGAACGATGTTTACCGATGAGGTCTCGGTCGATGCGGGAGCGGGCGATGCAAGCTACCTCCCCCCGGAGACCATGGAGCGGCTGACAAAGGATCTCGGCCGGACCCTCCGGCAGCGGACAACGCTGTACGAGCTGGTGTGAATACAAATTTTTATCGCATATTTAGAGAATCTTATAGCAATATCCCTTCGAGAAAATATGAAAATCAAAATTTTTTAGGTACGCAACCATTGTTGTAAATCCTTACCTGTTTAAAATTGTTTTAACATGATTATACAAGGTATCATCGCAGATCTTTGTTAAAATAACTAAAAATCTTACATCTTCTTCTAAATCGAGTCTACTAATGTTCATTACATTAGCCGTATGAGCAACTTCATGTCTCTGTTTTAGAATTGTGTCTAATCTCTCTTCCATAAATGTGGGTATTGTGGGTGTACCCCATCGTTGATCAAAGAGAGGTTTATTATTTTGAAAAAAATGTGTAATTCCCAGACTTTTAAACAACTCATTCACTCGATTTGAATCGGGATTACTTCGAGCAACATCGCAAAATACTAATGAATTAATCTGATTATTCACAATAATTGTGGAGGCTTTAACCAAATCCGCCATTTTGTCCAATTTATTTTTGCCCTTACTAGATCCATGGATCGTATCATATAGTGTATGAAAATGATTGTGATATTTGAGATCGTTTGGGAGTTTTGTCCATTGATATTTTGAATGAGTTGTTAAATCATCCAATCTCTCCTCAGTAACTTCTTTAAGATAATTTTCAAATGCGGCGACCAATAATACCATAGCGCCACCACGTAGCCCTTGGGCCTCTTTGTAGGTTTTCTTATTGGGTAGGGATTGCAATTTCTTTTCCCTTTTGATTAATGTAGTTACAATCTCTATGGAAGATTGAAATTCACGCAAAGCAAGTGATTTTCTTCGCATTCTTCTCTACTCTTTGGTGACTCGGTCAAGAGTTTGTTTCATGAGGATGATTCTCTTTTTGAAGTAACTTGGAGTATTTGTGGCAGCATCAACAGATTTCCGAAAATCTTTATCCTCAAAGAGGGTTTTTACTGCTGCCAGTATTTCTGAATGTTTCTTTTTTGCAAGATCTAGGGGAATATCCCGGCAAGCAAACATTTCTGCGTCAAAAAGGGAAGCCACTGCCATAAGGCGCCATTGCTTTTTTTCTGGGATCCATCTTTGAAATGCATGTTCTCCAAAACATACTTCGACAATATCCAAAGTCTTTAAAAAATCATTTTCCATATCATGGATGTTAATTTTTGAAAGGTGTTTTGTACAGGTTTCCATATATTGATCCATATGTCGTCTCATACCGCCGGAAAATTCAATCCAGTTGTCCCTAAAAGTAAAGTACCTTAATACAAATTCGACATCACGCATTTCTTTGTAAATGGCCGATTTTTCTTTTTGCGTAATCCCAAGAAGTTGGTGAAATTTTTTATTTGTGGATAATTTTAACAATAAATCATTAAACAAACCCGGGTATACGCTATTTCGGATTTCTTGAGCATTTAGTGCCTCCCCTCCGGTATTTAGACGTCTAAATACTTCATATTTAATAAAAGGATCGGATTGAGATAATATAATGATCGCACGTAAATTAACTCTTGTTTTTAGAATTGTTCTTAAATTTGAAGGGAGTTCCTCTATATTTTTCCCGTTTATGTCCGCAAAAATTTCTAACCCTGATAACTTTAATTTTCCACCCAAGAATCGATTGATTGTTGTTAATCGTTGTTTCCCATCGATTATTGAGTATTTTCCTAAATCGTCTTCATTCAAAAAAATTGGTGGAATTGGGACATTCATTAAAAAGGATTCTATTAATCTTGATTGTTGATCATCATCCCACCGACACCTCCGTTGATATGATGGGGACAATTCAATTATGTTATTTGTAATTAGATCGTGAAGTGTGGATAAATTATAGTCTAATGTATTTGTCACAAGTTGACGCTGCCGTTTTTCCCACAATTGAAAAGGTTCTTTTTCGACATTGTCATCTTCATGAATATCAATATCAGGAGTATATGTATCTTCTATCATTTCCCCGCCCCATCTCATTTTTTCGGATCAACCTTAATAGTTTTAACATATATGGGGGGATCTATTTATAGTCTTTAAAAAAATCTTCTCCTTCCTCCACTTGAATTCGTAATGCTCTGTTTTTGGAATTACATGGTACGGAGTTCCTTCCAGTCATCGGATTCGAGGAAACTGCCGGGCACGTTCTTTTCCATCTCCAGAAACATGTTGTACGGGACCGAGAAGGTGAGCTTGTCTTTCCCGAGCATCTTTCGCACGTTTCTCCGTGCGGTAATATCGGTCAGGCCGATCACTGCCCGGGGGCGTGATCCTTCGCCTTCCGCATAGGTGCAGGCGCCGATGGCCTGACACCCGGAGGCCCCTGCTGCGATGGTGACCCGTTCCTTGATCGTCCCGGTCTCGTAGTTTGCGAGGATCGAGAGAGCGGAGATCTGGTCGGCATCGGCGAGGAAGATCACGCTCTTTACCGCCTCGTCGTCGCGGACCTGCGCAAGGGGTTTCATCACGATATATTTCTCTTGGATGTCGTATTCGGGCAGTGCTTTCAGGAACGTTTTGACGACTCCCGGGTCTTTCATGAGCCGCTCGCCTTCCGCGAGGACTTTCCGGTTCCTCTCATCCCTGCCGCTTTCTGCAATGGCCGTGTATGTCGCCCTGTCCCGGGCCCCGGCAATCCCGTTCGAGAGGAAACTGCAGAACCCTTCTTCGGTCTTTGCAGCGTGCCGCTCGAAGGGCCGGCCAAACCCGAGCCCCAGCGCTGCCCCGATGCAGCCGATCGTCTCCCGGGTAAAAACCGCCGTCTTTTTGTCCTTTGCCACCCGGGCGTACATCCACATCACGCAGCCCCAGACGCCCGGCCTGAATTCAAGGGCGCCCTCCGGCTTTGTGTCCGTCCAGACAATCGCAACCGGTTCTGTCGTAAACCCGGCCGCTTTTGCAATCGCACTTTTTCTCGTCATCCCGATCGTGCTCCCGGTCGATACCCGGAAATGGATCGGGTCGGGATAAAGAGTTGCTGTAAAAAAAGAAGTCCCGCTTTCGGGGCAGGGAAATATCGTCGGATCTCGTCAGAGCAGTTCCAGCGCCTGGCGCCCGGTCATGCCGTTTTTTATCCCCCGGCTCATGGCGGTCCGGTTGGTCTCTTTTACGATACCGGTCATGATATCTTCGGTGTTTACGATCGACGGCCCGTGGGCCGGGCGGACCTTTGCTGCCGGGTAACTGAACGAATCGAGTGCTGCGACATCGAATGCCCCGCACCCGACAAGGCCGGTATCCGTGATGACCGCGACAAGGTTGGCGGGGCCGAGCGGGATGATGTAGCCTTCGGCAACCTTCTTTGAGAGTGGAACAGAGACCCTTTGCATAAAACCCTCTTACGATGCAGTTTAGTGTCCCGGTATAATAATTGTGACGGGGAACTGCCCCGATCCGACAGGTTTACGTTATGTATGACACAGTGTGACACACACAAAAAAAGTTGAGGGAGCCTTATGGACAGAAACCTTGCAGCACTGCTTTCCGATGCCGCAGCCGGGCACCGGATCAGCGAAGAAGACGCCCGGATGCTTTTTGCCATACGCGGCCGTGACCTCTGGAAGGTTGTAGAGGCCGCCGATGAAAAACGGGAGAACGTAGTTGGGGATGCGGTCACCTACGTCCGCAACCAGAACATCAACGTGACCAACCTCTGCGTCAACTCCTGCGGGTTCTGCGGGTTCTGCAAAAAGCCCGGCGACGAGGGTGTCTACTTCCACGACGAAGCGACCATACGGGAGAAGGCTGCGCTCGCAAAAGCCCGCAACGTCACCGAGATCTGCACGGTGAGCGGCCTCCACCCGGCCTTTACCGCCCAGAGCTACATCGACGTGTACCGCTGGATCGGCGAGGCTGCGCCGGGTGTCCACCTCCACGCGAGCAACCCGATGGAGGTTGCATACGCGGCAAAAAAGAGCGGCATGTCGACCAAAGCAGTACTCTGTGCGATGAAGGCGGCCGGCCTTGCCTCGATGTGCGGAACGGCGGCGGAGATCCTCGTCGATCCCGTCCGGGAGAAGATCTGCCCGCAGAAGATCCCGACCGCGGAGTGGATCCGGATCATCAAAGAGGCCCATACCCTTGGCATCCCGACCACGGCGACGATCATGTATGGCCACTGCGAGAGCGATGCGGACCGGGCCCGGCACTTAGCGATCCTTCGCGAGATCCAGGACGAGACGCATGGGTTTACGGAATTTGTCCCGCTCTCGTTTGTCCACATGAACACACCGATCTATAAAGCAGGCCTTGCCCGCGCCGGGGCAACGGGAAGGGAGGACGGCCTGATGGTTGCGGTGGCCCGGCTCTTTCTGGATAACTTCAAAAACATCCAGGTCTCGTGGGTCAAAGAGGGGATCAAGATGGCGCAGCTCGGCCTCCTTGCCGGGGCAAACGATCTCGGGGGCACGATGTTCGAGGAGAGCATCTCGAAAGGTGCCGGTGCACAAAATACGGATTACCTCGACCCGGTCGAGATGCAGCGGGTGGCAGACGATATCGGCCGCCCGCTCCGGCGCAGGACAACGCTCTACCGGATCGTGGAGTAAAAAAGAGAATTTTTTTTTAATCGTGGTGGGGCCGCAGCAGCCGGACGATCTTCTCCCCTGCCACTTTTGCGTGCGCCATGGCATTGTCGTCGTCCATGACCTCGCCCTCTTCAAAGCCCTTCCCGGTCACTGCACCGAGCGATGCAAACTCGTGCGAGTTGAGGAATCCCTCGATGGTCTTTACCGCCCGGTCCGCGCCTGCCGAGGCGTTCACCGCGACAGCGATCCCTCTCCGGCCGGCAAGTTTCCGGTCGTGGTAGAGCGAGTACGTGCGGTCGATGAAGTTCTTGAGCTGGCCGCAGACATCGTAGTAGTACACGGGCGAACCGATCACGAGCACCTCGCAGTCGATCATCTTCTGCGCTATCGCTCCCCAGTCGTCGCCCTCGATCACGCACCACTTTTTCTCCTTGCACTTCCCGCAGCCAAGACAGGGGAGGATCTTTTTGCCGGCGAGGCTGACAAATTCCGTCTCGATCCCCGCCTCCTCGCTTGGCTTGAGGATCTCTTTAACCAGGTGTGCGGTGTTCCCGTCCTTTCGCATACTGCCCGATATCCCGAGGACTTTCATACTCTTACCCTGTCTTTAGGGTCTAATGATAGTTTGGATCCGGGGATCGAGCCCGAGCCGGGTAAATGCCGCGATAATCTCTTTTTGTGGCTCCCTCGCCCGGTACAGGAGATGCGAGGGACAGGTGCAGTCGCTGCACCCGAACCGGGGGACGCCGGCCCCGCCCCGGGCAAGGGTTTCTGCAAGCCGGCATTCGAGCGGATCGGTTGTCGGCGCAGAGACCGCGTACGCGACCGCGAACTGCGTGCTGGTGAGCAGGTAATCGATGTGCCACTTCGGTTTCTTGTCCTTGTTTGCCGCAAGCTTCAGGTGGCGTTCGAGCCGGGACAGACCGCCGGGCCCGAGAGCCGAGCCGATGTAGCAGTGCCACCCGGCAGAAAATGCGATGTTCCCGAGGGCTCCGACCTTTGTGGTGCAGGCGAAGTTCTTGAGGACAAGGCAGTAGATGCCCTTATCCATAGCCGCCCTTCATGAGCTTATGGGCGGCCGCAATATGGCGTTTTCCCCCGCAGTCCACGGGTTCGCCGTGGCCGGGGTACAGGCCTTCGACATTGAGCGTTACGAGCCGGTCGAGAGACGCTTCGAGCGCCTGCCGGCTGCCGCCCGGGAAATCGTACCGCCCGAATGCGCCATCAGTGAAAACGGTGTCGCCGCTGATGAGCACCCTGTCCTTTTCCGACCAGAGGCAGATGCTCCCCGGGGTGTGGCCCGGGGTATGAATAACCGTGAGGCCGCCGATCGTATCGCCGTCCGAGAGCACGATGTCCGGCACAATGCCGGGCGAGCGTGAACCAAACTGCATCGAGAGGCTTTTGCCGTCATCGATGAGTCCCCCCGCATCGTCGCGGTGGATCGCGATCTTTGCCCCGCACATGCGGGCGATCTCCTTTGCGTGCCCGGTGTGATCGAAGTGGCAGTGGGTAAGGACAATCGTATCGATCTCATCTTTGTACGGCTGGATGGCCATCGGGTACAGGCCGGCGTCCACGAGGACCGACCCGTAGATATAGGAATTCGCAAGGATGCCCTGTTCGGGGATCCACCTGACCTGCATGCACACTAATAAGGCATCCCGACAGATGTTTTTTATGGATTTGCTCATCCGCAGCTGCTCGCGGTCTGTCCCCGGTACCGTGAAGGCCGCTGCCCGGGCAGAGGGCATGGACTCCGCGGCCATGGCCCGGGCCGTTGCTGCCGGGCGTATCGTTATCCCGCACAACCCCAATAGAAAGCACCGTTCCTGTGCGATTGGCGAGGGGTGCACCGTCAAGGTGAACGTGAACGTCGGGACGTCCGGCACCCGCTGCGATTATGCGCTCGAAGCAAAGAAGGCAAAGGCAGCGCTCGAAAGCGGTGCCGACGCGATCATGGACCTCTCAACCGGCGGGAACCTTGTTGCGGTACGGAAGAAGATGCTCGCGCTCGATACCACGGTCGGGACCGTGCCGGTGTACGAGGCGGTGCGCCGGGCGGGAAACGCTGCGGACGTGGATGCCGACCTGCTCTTTAAGGTTATCCGCGAGCACTGCAAACAGGGCGTGGATTTCTTAACGCTCCACTGCGGGGTGAACCGGCAGGTGCTCGATGCGCTGCGGCTCGACCCGCGGAAGATGGGGGTCGTGAGCCGGGGCGGGACGTTCCACTGCGCGATGATGATGCTCCGCGACGAGGAGAACCCGCTCTATGCGGAGTTCGACTACCTCTTGGAGATCCTCGCGGAATACGATGTCACTATCAGCCTCGGGGACGGGATGCGGCCCGGCTGCCAGCAGGATGCGGAGAAACTCGCGAAGTCGGTGGAGTACGTAACGCTCGGGACGCTTGCCCGCCGGGCACAGGCCGCCGGTGTCCAGCGGATGATCGAAGGCCCGGGGCACATGCCCTTTGACCAGGTGGGCTACAATGTCCGGATGATAAAGGAGATCACCGATCATGCCCCGCTCTACCTGCTCGGGCCGCTCGTGACCGACATTGCACCCGGCTATGACCACGTGGTCGCGGCCATCGGTGGGGCGGAGGCCTGCCGGAACGGGGCGGACTTCCTCTGCATGGTCTCGCCGAGCGAGCACCTCGCCCTCCCGGATGTTGAGGATATTATCGAAGGTACCCGGGTGGCAAAGATCGCGGCGCACGTGGGGGATATGGTGCGCCGGCCCGAGGGCTACAAAATGGAGCAGGAAGTGAAGATGGCCCAGGCCCGGCACGATCTCGACTGGGACGCCCAGTTCAAACTCGCGCTCTATGGCGATCATGCAAAGGCGATCCATGTACGGGACGGGGACACGGACACCTGCTCGATGTGCGGGGATCTGTGTGCGATAAAGATGGTCCGGGAGTTGTTTGAGGGGAAGGAAAAGAAGGCAAAAGGAAAGAAGAACCGTTCTTAAAAAATCCCGGACTGCCCCTGGTTCACAGAGGAAAAATTTGAGAAATTCCGGGATTACTGACGAAGAGAAACTCCCGTTTTCTCATACGTATAGAGGATACACGTGGCAATACCCATGACAACGACACCAACGGCCATGAGAATATTCACCACCAGGCTTCTGATCATATTGATATCATTGCCTCCATTGATAAGACCATACGCGTACCCGACCTGGCCCAGGGAAAAGAGCGTGACAAATACGAGTCCAATCGAAACCAGAAGAACAATACCGAAAGAGACATAGGTTTCCACCCACACTCTCCAGAAAATGGCAACCGATTCACGGATTGCGGCAACCAGGTCTTTGTTATCGAGAACAATTGCAGGGAGGGCAAATACCGTAATCAGGTAGAAACCGCATATGAAGGGGCCTACGGGGATCCAGAGAAGCGCACCGATGACGGTCCAGCCGGCAATGGGTCGTTTGTAACTCCATGCCCGGGACAATCCTTCCCGGATACTAATCGAATTCTCCAGCGGGATCTGCGAGACACAGATAACCAGGCCGGCTGCCAGAGAAAAAAACACGAAATATACAATAAACGCCGCCGTAAATGTGAGAGCAAACCAGAGGAGTGCCGAGACATTCATAACGCCGGGAAACGCGTTAGTCCCGAAAATATCCTGAAGACACAGATCTATTCCGATCGACAGGACAAATATCAGGAAAATCAGGAACGAAAACCAGAGCAGTCGTCTGTTTCGCGCGAGAATTTTTATGCTCTCTGCAGCAAAGTCTTTTCCCCTCCAGATTCGCTCGGATCCCGAAGATCCGCCATCTGGCAGCATCGCTGGATTATCGAGGGGAGGAGCCGATAGTTCCGGTTGTGGGGTCTTTAAAATCCGTGCATTCGGGCACCAGCCCAGCCATCCGCAAATACGTTCGGATACGCGTGTCATTTCATCATCTCCTTGACTTTTGCAAAAAGCTCTTCTGCCATCTTTGTCGGATCGGCAGACTTCTCGATCCTGATGCCGAGCTCGGTTGCATAATCCCAGAGCAGCTCAATACATTCCGCATATCTCTGGCATGTACCACAGTCGCCGTCATGTTCGTACCAGACCTGGACCCCGTGTTTCTCCGAGACGAAGATGATCGCCGCGGTTTTGAAGGGGATGGACCGGCCTATAAGGACTCCCCGCTCCGCATCGATCTTCTCTGTCGTAATCTGGTTTGCCTGCGCCATCTCGCGGAGTGTCGATTCGATTTTTTTATCCATGCCCAGGAGTGCCTTGGATACGGCTTGTCGGGAGATGCCGAGCAGGTTTGCAATCGTAATATTCGAAGTTCCGCTGCGTCGCATCTTCCAGAACCCGAACTGCTTTTCGTCCATGGGCAGAAGCATGTGTCAACTTATGCAGGTTGACTATATAATTTTTTTTAATAATACGGGTGAGGCGTTGGCGTCGTAATCGCGTCGCTGCTTTTTAGGTTGCTGCACGATATAACCCCGTTCAACCCTTTTAAAGGAACGTATAACCCGGTTCTGGAGAAATGCTAAGATCACAGAAGTAAACAGCTGACCGAAAGATCCGAGGTAAAGTGATCCCTGTACTATCAATGGGGGTGGGTACCCCCCACCTGCCCGGACACATGGGGGGAGGGTGCCCCCCCTTTGATGGAAAGGAGGGGAGGGGGGTGATCCCCCACCCCCCTCCGCCATATGTGGGATGCGTGCGGTTTCTGCACGGGAAACGAAGGACTGCCCGCATGGAGCTTCTGTCGTGATGGTACGGTCGTGCCATTGTCCGGGTAAAGAAAAGAGGAGCCGGTCCGGGCCTTGTGTGGGGAGGGGGTACCTCCCTGGTGACCCGGCACATGGGTGGGGGGTGGCCCCCCTCATGAAAAAAAGGGAGAGGGGGGTAGGGGGTACCCCCTCCTCCCCCCACACGGATTTGTTGGGAACCGGGAAGTCCGGTAACTTTCGGGAAAATACCGTTGGTTAAACCCGGGTTTGCGGGAAATCATAAGATATAACTGATGATTCTGTACAAAATTGGAAGGTATGGTTTACGATTTCATTCAAAATTGTAAAGTATAATCGATGATTTCTTACTGTTTCCTATCACTGTAGTGCACGAAAATAGACAAAATCGTGCATTACACTGTAACAAATGTACGGAAAAACAAGGGCCGTGTTGATGGGAACCCGGCACCTGTCAAAGGTCATATCTCATCTTCCGGTGGAATAATCGCAGACAGCACCGGTATGATCCGGGGGACAACCTCCCATGCGATCTCCTTGATCAGTTCCCGGTTCGGCCGACAAAAGTCTGCTTCGAACGAATCGTACATCCGTATGAGGCGGTCCCAGGAAATATCCGGATATTTTCGGCGGGTCGGTACATCAACTCTTTGTGCGGAGACCGCCAGCCACCTGCAATTATAGGAAATCGCGTGGAAGAGCATCTCATCCCTATCAAACATTTCAGCAGATGAGTTTTCGGTGATCTTCTGGATGTGTTTTGCAGAGATGAGCATATCGAGAAGGTAGGACATCTGGCGGAGGACGGGAGGTTTCCCGGAAAGTATCCCTTTCCTCCGGATGTAGTTCTCACTCTGTTCAATCGATTTACGCTCCACGAGATCGACGTTACGGGAGAAGAGCGCTTCGAGCTCTTCCTGCATGGCGCCCATGTCCACTACCGACGTCCTGTCCCCGGGGGAAAATTCGATCATTACATCGATATCGCTGTCGGGCCGGAAATCGTCCCGCATGATGGATCCGTAAAAGGAAAAGGTGTGGATCTTCCACTTTTTGCAGAATGCCCGGATGGTCTCTTCCGGTATGGCGATATGCGGATTTGCGATACGAAGCTTCGGCTCGTTTATAGCAGGTTCAGGATTTTCCTCACTCATCCGCTCTTTTCCTGCCCGGTCACCATATCCACGATTTCCCCCCGGGTCACCGGCACGGTCCGGGAGAAGGGAACCTCTTTTGGGATCATCAGGAATTTTATCCTGGCCTTCCCGGTAATCGTCACCTCTATTTTTCCCCCGAGAATGAGCCCGGCAAGCGCCCCTAAAAGCGCTGCATTTTTCGAAGTGACCCGGGCGGGAATATCGGTTACGGAATTCCCGGGGATTTTCGCACTCCCGGTCTCCCCGGTTGCGATCACTTCATTCTTCCCGCCCTGCTCGCATGAAACGGAAAAGGGACACGATTCAAGGGTTGCGCCCACCGGATTCTTGTTCTCCACCCGGATCGTGACCGCGAGATCAACCGCGGAAAGGGAGATCTTTTCAAGCCTGACCCCTTCGAAGGTCACGACCGGATCGGACAGGACAGACATTATACAGGCATTGGAAAGAAGGAGAGATAATCCTGCCCGTCATTCATGAGGTTCACGGATTGGTGAGCCCGATCCGAAACACAACCTCATTCGACCACAAAGCACTCAAAACCCTCGCCCCAACAGTTGTGATATCATGATATTGCCACCGTTTTTTTACGAGATATTCGAGTCCCTCCCCCGGCAGGGCCCGGGCACTTCAGGTGCGACAAAGCATGTGTTCTCCCTTATCCCCCCTCTTCAGCATGACGCGAAGATCCTCGATGTCGGGTGCGGCAGCGGAACCCAGACCATCGATCTTGCAAGCCTGACCACCGGTACAATAACGGCGGTCGATAACCACCAGCCGTTCCTCGACCAGCTCAACGCCAGGGCCGAAAAAGCCGGCCTGCAGGGAAGGATCCGGACCGTGAACGCCTCGATGGATGCCCTTCCCTTTGAACCGGGCCAGTTCGACCTTGTCTGGTCCGAAGGGGCGATCTTCGTTGTCGGGTTCGAGCAGGGGCTCTCTCTCTGGAAACCGTTCCTCAAAAAGGGCGGGTACATGGTCGTGTCCGATGCCGACTGGTTCGAACCAAACCCTCCCAAAGAGCTCGTGCAGTGGTGGGTAGACGAGGGGTATCTCCCCGTTTCCGAGGACGAGATGAAGGAGCGGGTGAACCGGGCCGGCCTCCGGCTCGTTGCAACATACCGGCTGCCTGATGCCGGCTGGTGGGACAACTACCATGTCCCGATGCTTGCCCGGACCGGGGAGCTAAGAAAAACGCACGGATCGAATCCGGAAGATGCAGCCCTCCTCGATTCCCTGGAGCACGAGGCAGAGATGTTCCAGAAATACAAGCGCTACTATGGGTACACGTTCTTTGTCATGCAGAAACCATAACAGGACGGGCCAGTCGTCCGGGTAAAGCTCTCCGCTGGCAGGATTCTCCCGGTATGAAAAAACTGTTCGCAGACTTCCAAAAAACCTTTGGCAGCGGGCCCACAGGTGTTGTGGTCAGCCTCATCCTGCTCTTTATCGCCTTCCTGATCAACCGGCAGTTCTACCTGCCCCTGATCCCGGATAACCCGCTTCTTCTGGACAGCATATTCGTCGCTGCGGTCGTGCTGACACTGATCATCATCGCCTGGAGTTTACGATCGCTGCCTGCGGCGGACAGGGGCAACAGGCTCTGTACTTCGGGGGCGTTCCGGTATGTCCGCCACCCGCTCTATGCCGCCTTCTTATCGGTTTTCAACTTCGGGCTTGCCATCTGGCTCAACAGTTATGTTTACCTCGTATGGGCACTACTCCTGCACCCGGT
>Ga0183101_1000828_pt2 | contig 24486 bp, 18 predicted proteins | sample Biomet3_FD_127790 | JGI IMG/M metagenome (GOLD analysis project Ga0183101, IMG submission 127790) | Microbial communities from bioreactor (seeded with sewage sludge) at LBNL, California, USA - Biofuel metagenome 3 | ecosystem: Engineered > Bioreactor > Anaerobic > Unclassified ...
TATGATAGACTGGCGCTGCCCGCTTGAAGTCTGCAGAGAAGCTGCCTTCCATATTGACACAAGAGCAATGGTAACCATGCTGCCGATAAACACGGCAACCAAAAGTTCCATAAGAGTAAAGCCCCTTTTATCTTTCATAAAGCTTCCCTGTTGCAAACAATACTAAATTTGACAACGTTCATCTGCGGCTGAGTTGTAACGTTGGGCACGGTAATATTTTTCTGAGATACCTGATAAACAAAAGCGGATTTGTCTTTTTCGCACACTGCAGGCAGCATACACGTAATTTTATGCTCACCCGCGGCCATGGGCGAAGCATCGTCCCCGCAAAGCCCGTCTTTTAAATCGTCAGAAATTTTAGAGTTATCAGCCGTAACGTAATTTTTCAAAAGGTTGCTTGCGCTTTCAACCGCGTAAACCATTTCTTCTTTATTTGAAGGGTCAATAATAGCTCTTCTTGCCGCCATAAGGGCAGAAAATATCGCCGTAACTATGACTGCAACAAGCAGCATGGCTATAACGGCTTCTATTATTGTATACCCTTTTTTATTCATATTTATCTTCTCTAATTCTTATTATCATTCATAGATCCGTATTTGTCAACCCACGCGCAATAAGTAGACGTATAATCACCCGTAGGCGCATTGCCTCTCATACAGGCTATTGCGCCAGAAGGAGCGTCTGAGCAGCAAACCGAACCCAGGTAAAAATCATATTTATAAGACGACCAATTATAATTATTTATATAATGGCACGCTTTGAGGATGCCGGGAACGTTTCCCGTATCCTGAACGTTGCATGCCGCAGCCGAAGAAGAATTAAACGAACCGGAAGAAAAAGTTCTGTTCGGATAATCTATGATAAAAGTTTTATATCCGTCGGCAATATCCTGCAAAACCGCTTTTGCCTTATTATTCCCGGCATCCCTGAGATAACCGCGTATAAACGGAGAACTCGTAGCCGCCAAAACGGCCATAATTGCCATAACGGCCAAAAGTTCGGGTAAAGAAAATCCTTTTTTACAACGTAAAATCTGCGGCATAACCCCTCCTGTCCGTCCCCCCGCAATAGCTGCCCTTATATTTGCTGCCGACATCATGGCCCGATTTCGCGACCATATAAACATGCCCCGTACCGCAAATTGAAGATGAAGAAGATTTTATGAAATAATCATAATCAAGATTATCAAAATCATATTTGGGAATATAACCGCAGGCAACAAGCCTTGTCGGTGTAAGATCGTTGCTGCTGCAGAGAGCGGAAGTATCGGCAGTGGTAAATTTACCTTCGGAAAGATATTGCCCCGGATATTCTTCCAAATAGCGTTCGTAGCCTGTGTTCAAAACTTCAAGTTTGGCTTTGGCCTGCTTATTAACTCCGTCATAAATTGAATCAACATAGGCCAAAATAGAATATGTGGCCAAAACGGCAATAATCAATATTGTAACCAACAATTCTATAAGAGTAAAACCCTTTTTCATAAAACCCCTTATTGATAAACTATATCCTTGGTCATATCATAGTTATTTTTGACCATACCCAAATTATCTGTTGAAACCCAAGCCTCACCCGCGTACCTGCCGGAGGCCGTAAGATTTTTCATAACTGCTACTCTGACTTCCGAACCGTTTACGCAAGCGGAAATAGGTTGGGTTCCGGACAAATCCGGATTACAAACGTAAAAAGTATATCCCATATAATTAAAACTGATTCCGGTGCCGTCCCAAGATTCAATATTTTTAAGATACGCAACCTTCTGGGCATTTGTAGAATAAAACAGCACGATAGGGTCTACAAACGTTCCGACGGGCTGACCGAAACGCCCAACGACTTTAGTAGAAGCGTCTTCGTTATAAAGCCTTGCGGCATTTGCCACTTCAAGAAGTTTAACCTTTGCGGCCTCGTTTTTATTGACCTCGCGGCTCTTCTTAAAAGAAGGAAAAGCCAACATGGACAATATCGCTATAAGCACGACCACAACCAAAACTTCTATCAGCGTGAAACCTTTTTTGTTTACCATCTTTTTCTCCGAAACTATGATCCGGAAGAGCCGATTTGAGACATCTTAAATATAGGCATGAATATTGAAAGCACGACTACGGCGATTATACCGCCGATGCCGACAACCAGAATAGGGTCTATCAAAGATGAAAATCTTGCTATGAACTGGTTAATTTGTTCCGTATAAAACTTTGAAAGCGTTTCCATAATGTGCGGCAATTTGCCCGATTCTTCGCCCATCAGCATCATTTCCGTCATAAGGCCGGGGAACATTCCCGTTTTTTTGAATGATTCGGAAATACTTTTGCCTGAGGCAACGTCCCTCTGCGCGGAGACCAAAGCTTCCTGTATCAAAACGTTGCTTTCAAAAGCTTCTTCCATAACGCTCAAAACGTTAATAATGCTGACGCCGCTGTTAAGCAGCGTTGACATCGTGGAAAGAATTCTTTCGTAATAAATGTTGCTGATAAATTTTCCGAACAGCGGCACAGTAAGGTGAAATTTATGCCAAACCCTTTTGCCGGACGGCGTAGAAATCAGCATATAAAAACCTACGCAAACGGCAACTATGCTGAATATCACCAAGAACAAATGTTCTCTTACCCCGGTTGAAATAACAAGAATGAATTTAGTCAGAGGAGGCAATTCCATGTTAAAATCTTTGAATATTGAAGCAAAAGTAGGAACAATACCCACCACGAAGTAAATCAAAACGCCCAAAGACATAACAAGCAAAACCGCAGGATAAGTAACTGCAGTAATGATTTTGCTTTTCAGCATTTCGGTTGATTTTACATATTTCGCTACCTGAAGCAAAGCCTCTGCAAGATGCCCGCCGACTTCGCCTGCCTGCACCATTGAAAGCCAAGTATGGTCAAACACTTTAGGGAATTTTTCCAGAGCGCCGTGCAAAGAGTTTCCGCCTGCAACGTCGCGGGCTACGGCCAAAAGAACAGGGCCCAGACGTTTATCCGTGGAGAACTCTCCCAAAAGGGAAATTGCTCTTACCAAAGGCACGCCTCCGGAAATAAGCGTTGCAAGCTGTTCGGCAAAAAATGCCATTACATGGCCCGGAGCTTTAGTGCTGCCCACCCCTTTTGAAGATTTGCCAAGAGAACTTAAAAAGTTCTTGTTGGCCATCTGGGTAATTTCAAGAACTAAAGTGCCCTTGCTTTGCAAAAATTCCAAAGCAGCTTCTTTAGTATCGGCATCAACAAAACCTTTATAGTTTCTGCCGCTTTGATCCTGCGCTGTATAACTGAATTTTGCCATATGATTCCCCTCAGATTCTATTCGTCAGAAGTCGTTACTGACAGAACTTCTTCAACCGAAGTTACACCTCTTACAGCTTTTCTCCAACCGCTGGCCCTGAGGTTCCAGGCACCAGTTGAAAGTGTGGCTTTTCTTAAATCTATCAAATCGTTAGTTTTATAAATTGTGTTGCGCATAGCTTCGTTAATTTTAAAAACTTCGTAAATTGCTCTTCTGCCCTTATATCCCGTGCCTGAGCATTTGGGACAACCAGCCGCGCGGAAGAAAGTCCAGGTTGATTGCTCTCTTGCGGGTAAACCCGATTCTTTAACAATCTGGTCTATAAGCATAGGGCTCGGCACATAAGGAACTTTGCAATAAGGACATAAAATTCTTACAAGACGCTGGGCTGCGACCAAGGCCAAACTGCTTGCAAGCAAAAACGGTTCTATACCCATATCTATCAGACGGGGTACCGCGCCGATTGCTTCGTTGGTGTGCAGAGTGGAAAGCACAAGGTGGCCCGTTAAGGCCGCTTTAAGGCATGCTTCGGCTGTTTCAGAGTCACGGACTTCGCCGACCAGTATGACGTCCGGGTCCTGACGGAGGAAGGATCTCAGGCCCGCGGCAAAAGTCAAACCTATCTGCGGCTTAACCTGCACCTGGCTTACGCCTGCAAGTTTGTATTCTACAGGGTCTTCAAGCGTCATATAGTTAAGTTCCGGGGTTTTAATAGTGGTTAAAACCGCGTTAAGCGTAGTAGTTTTACCGGAACCTGTAGGCCCTGTCAAAAATATAAGCCCGTGAGGAAAATTTGACGCTTCCAAAAAGTCTTTTTTCTGTCTGGGTTCAAAACCCAGTTTATCAATGTTAAGTTCGCTTGTTCCTTTATCCAAAATACGAAGAACCAGCTTTTCGCCGAATACCGTAGGACATACTGAAACACGGAGCTCTATGGTTCTGTTGTGGAACTTTACTGCAAAGCTGCCGTCCTGCGGAAGACGCTTTTCCGCGATGTCCAATTTTGAAAGAATTTTTATACGTGAAATTATGGCCGCCACGGCTTCTTTGGGCGGTGAAGTTCTTTCGTACAAAGAACCGTCTATTCTGAAACGCAGGCTGACGCGCTCGTCAAACAATTCAAGGTGAATATCAGACGCTCTTTCCGACATCGCCTGCCTCAAAATGGCGTTAACCATTCTGATGTAGTGCGAACCCGCGCCCGTTGAAGGCTCTTTATCAAGATCAAGTTTACCTTCGGGGCTTGCAAGTTCGGCAAGGCTTTCGCTTTGGTCTTCTCCTACGATTGCGTTTTCGTCAACCTTTTCCGAAACAACTTCTTCCAGCATATTCTTCTTGCTGTAGAAGTTATCCAAAGCCAGCAACAACTGGGATTTGCTTGCGATGAACGGCTGGATTTCAAGGCCGGTCATCATCTTCAAGTTATCTATTAAAAATACGTTGGAAGGATCGTTCATTGCAACAGCAAGTGAACCTTCGTCGGCAAACAACGGAAGAACAAGATTTTCTCTGGCATACTTCTCGCTTATAAAATCTGCCAGGTTCTGGTCTTTTTCAGGCACCAGAATTCCGTTTTCTTTGCAGGCATAAGGCACAGCAAGCTGCTTAGATATAGCTATAATTATATCTTCTTCTTTTACAAGGCCAAGATTGATGAGAGAGTCTTGCACAGATATCCCGTTTTGCTGGGAATACAACTGAGCTTTGCTAAGACCGTCATCATCCAACTTGCCTTGCTCTATAAGAATTTCAGTCAGCTTTTTTGCCATATAAACAATCCTTCCAAAAATTTACAAATTTTATTACTCTGACAAAACCGTCGGCGTCAGGAAAATAACCAAGTCGGTCGTGGTTTTGGATTTAGTCTTGCTTGTAAAGAACCAGCCGATTATAGGAATCTGACCCAATATAGGTACTTTTCTTACGCTTTCTTTTTCGTTGGACTGGAGCAAACCGCCCAGCACAACCGTCTGACCGCTTTTAACTCTGACCTGCGTTGAAACCGCGCGGGTAACAGTATCATAGTTGCCGTTTCCGGTTTCAGATGCAACAAGGTCAGAATAAGAAGGCGCGACGTTCAAAGTTATATATCCTTCTTTGTTAACCTGCGGCGTAACGGTGAGAGTCAAACCGACTCTTCTTCTTTCAACGCCCGAAGTTGAAGAGGTTGAAGAAGTTCCGCTTCCGTCCGTTCTGGTTACCGTGCTTACAGCCGCGTCTCTTGAAGACGTAATGACCGCGGGGTTGTTGTTGATGGTAATAACTTTAGGTTTACCCAAAGATCTTGCTTCGCCGCTTGTCATCATAGCCTGGAAGAGAACCGAGAACATAGTAAAGTCCAAAGTAGGCGTAGTGCCGGCAAGAGTTCTGGTCCAAGTCGTTTCGCCGGTTGTATCATCGGTCGTTTTAGACCACGCGGGAGAAGTTCCGAAATATTTCCAGAATCCGCTTCCCATATTACTATGGTCAACTTTTCCGCCGAAATAATCCCAAGGCATTTCCGTCTTGCCGCCGCTGAATGATGCCATTTGCCCGGTGTCTGAAGAGCCCCATGTAAAGCCTACGTCAAAGCCGCTTGATTTGCTGACTTCAACAATTTGGGCTTCAATCAAAATCTGCGGGGCTTTAACGTCCAGCTCTGCCAAAATGTTTTCAACCTGAGGGAAGACTTCGGGAACATCGGTAATAATAATCTTGTTAGTTCTTGAGTCAACCGCAATCTTGCCCTGTTTGCTCAGCACACTTTTAATAATAGAAAGTATTGCAGAACCGCCGCTTGAACTGCCTGAGGTGTCTGTGCCGCCAATGCTTGTTCCGAGCCCGGTGCCGCCGCCCATGCTTCCCGTATCAAACACGTTGCCGGATGAGGAAGAAGATGATGAATATCCGATAGAGGAAGAAGTAACATCGGCAGACATTATAGAGTTAAGACTCTGTGAAGCCGAAGCCTGTGCCTGAAGAGATACGTAGTTTAAAGTGAAAACTTTTGTAACCACGTCGGGCGCTTCGTCCGATCTCTTGGTAATAACATAGCTGTCGCTTTTGCCTATGCGCTGATATGTCAACCCCTGTACGCGCAGCAAAGTGTCAAGAGCTTCTCTCACCGTTACGTTGGTCAGAGAGGCGGAAACTTTCTTTCCGGCGAATTCTTCGCCCATAATAAAGTTAATCCTTGACTGCGCAGAAATGCTGTTCAAAAAAGTTCCTATGGGCACATTGCTTACCCTTATTGTAACTTTTCTGTCCAACGGGGAGTTAGCCTCCGATTCCTTATATATGGAAGATTCCTCTTTAGACTTATTTAAACCCGCATTTTCATCGGAAGAGGATAAATCTTCTGCTACGGCGACTTTTGATTCTTGCGTTGTTTCATCTTCCTGGGCTACTGCCGGCAAAGGCAGTAAAACTTGTGAACCAGTAAAGATAAATGCAAGTAAAAGAGCTAGCCTTTTATTCATTACTTCCTCCTTAATTTACATTTATTGCAATTTATACTTATTCCACTATTATATCAATGGTAATTTTTTTACAAATCTTTGGCCTTTATAAACAAAGGTTACGGAATTTTCCGACACCGACACTATTTTTGCGCCCATCACTTCCGCGCCGACGCTTCTTACTTCTCCGTTTATTATTGCCTGATTGCCCAAAATGCCGTCAACGGATAATTTGTCCATAACTGCGCGGGCGGGATTGCGTTTTATTTCTTCTTCATACGCTCTTTGCTTTTCTTCAGCCTGCATTTTGGCCCTTTGAGCGTTTTCTGCCTGCTGTCTTTCCGCCTGATTCTTTGCTTCTTCGTCGTCTCTTGCTTTATCTATGCTTGCAACCTCTTCTTTTGAAAGAAACGGATTGCGCATACTTTTGGGAGCAAAAACTTTAGCAGTTTTTTGTTCAAAATTAACTTTAGGTTTAACGCCGGAAACGTTATTGCCCAACATACCTTCAAGTTCGGCGCTGGGCATCTCTTCCTGCGCGGAAGCAAAACCCGCGGGAATCAAAGAAAGAGAAATAATAAGCAAAACGTAAATTGTTTTCTTCATAAAATTGCCCTAGTTGCTGTCATTATCGCTATCGTCCTGCGGCGTAGCGTTGACAAAAACGGTATGAACCCTCATATTCATCTGCACCTTACCCAGACTTCCTTCCGCTCTGGTAACGGTAAGGTCCGAAATTCTCATAAAATACGGGTTTGACTCTATGGCTTCCACCATTTTCCCCAACTGGTTATAGTCAAGTTCGGCTTCAACGGTAACCGAAGACAAAGTAAAAATATCACTGTCTTCAAGATCGTGTTTTCCGGTTCTGGTGGCCTCTACTCCTACTTTATCAAAAATATTTACCATTTCCGAAAGCAGCCATTCGTTTTTCTTCTCTACGGGCGGAAGCTGCTGCACAAGCTTTTCGTACAAAGCCTTGGAATTTTTATATTCTACTTCATTTTCCATTTCCGCCTGCTGCGCGTCAACCTTGCGCCTCATATCCGCAATTTTGCTTTGGGAATGATTGTTTAAAATACTCACCGCAATACCGACCAGCAAAACCACCGTAACAGGACGCCAAAAAGGCCTGTAGTTCTGCTCCAGGAGCATATTTTTTATATCTTCAAATCCGTCTTTCATATCGGTAAAGAATTTCATTTTGAAGACTCCTTATCGCATTTGAGAGTAAATTTTGTTCCCAGAACAAAAGCTTTCTGATTCGGCGTAAGCGGCGCGTCCGAAAAATCGTAAGAAATTCTGGCCTGGCCCTTGCATATATCAGCCATTTCGGGAGCGGAATCCATAATTGAACGGAATTTGTTGCCCAAAGCCAATTCTTTTTCTCTTCCTTCCAAAACGCTTGCCATACCTTCCATTGTCAAAGCGTTTTTCTCCTTAGGCGTTTGGAGAGCATAAGGATATTTTATTGAAAGGCTTGACAGCCACATCTCCGGCGGAAGCAAATCCGGCAAGGCCGAAAGTTTTTCCGTATAGCTCACGGGTTTCAAAAGCTGTGCAAGGGTTTTGGCATTTTTTGTCATTACCGCCACTTTATCTTTAATCTGCGAGGCGTACAAACCCTTAAAATCATCTATACTTTCAGTCTGAGATATGCTCTCTTTTTTGGCTAACTCTCTTGAAACGACCATTGAGTTCATCTGTGTATAAAAGCCCCAACCCGCAAAAATCAGCACAAGCATTACTGCAAGCTTCCACAATGTAATTGTGCCGCTGATTTCTTCATCTGAAGATCTGTTCTTGCGGTAAAGGTCTATATCGGCAACTTTATCATTTAAAAATTTCAAACACGCGCCGATTGAGGCCATTTCTGGGAAACCTTCTACTTTAAAACCGAAGATTTCTGATATTTTCCACATTCTAACATGACGTTTAACTTCTGATTCAAGAACGGGAGACCAAAAATCCCCGTCGTCCGAAACTACAACAGTGTCTTCAAATGGATTCTTTTCAAGCTGTTTGGAAATAAAATCCGTGCAATTTGTAATTTCCAGTCTGTTTCTGTTGCCTATCGCACGCTGAACTTCAACTTCGCGCATAAGAACAGGCGTATCTTTTATTGCAAATACAAATTGGCCCGTATGCGGGGTAAAGTTAGTATAAATTGCTCCTTTGCCCGCCATTGCTTCTTTATCCGTCTGGTTGAAAATTCTGTAAATTGACATCGGTGCGGTTTCCACCGCAACCAAGTTAAGACCTATGGACCTCATTCCCGCTTCAATGACCGCAACTATCCTGCTTGAAGTCATAGAAAATACCACGCCCAACTTTTTTGTCTTTGAAAGGCTGCCGAAAAAGGAATATACATTATAGTCATACACGCCGCGCTCAAACGGATACTGTATATATTTGCGCGCCTGAAGAGGAACAGCTTGTCTCCAATAATGGCGCGGCATATCCTGCATTACAAAATGGCGGTGTATGCTGAAGTTCGGGGCCAAAGAAACAACAACGTCTTTGGTGTTCCACTTCTTGCTTTCTATAATTTTTTTGATAGGGTCAAGCCAATATTTGGTATTGGAAAAGAAACCTTCGTTTAAGTCTGCGGGTTTCAAAACCCCGGGCTGAATATCGCCCACAGGCAATTTGATAAGAGAATCAACGCTTATCCCGCCCGATTTGGCGGTAATTTGCGCGACATAAACATCCGTCAGGGAAATATATATTCCCAGACATTCTCTGTAATCAAACCTTTTAATTCCCAATAAACTGTCAAGTTTCTGTTTTAACATTACGTCAACCCTGTTTAATTAAATTAGTAATTTGCTATTCCGTCGTCCTCTGAGCCTTCCTGAGGCTGCTGCGCGGGATACGCGGGAGCAGCAGAAGCCGCCACAGCCGGCGCCGCTTTTACGGTTTTGGGCGCTGCGGAAGTTTTTGCCTTCGCTTTTGCTTTGGTTTTTGCTTTCGCTTTAGCTTTGGCAGGCGCCGCAGTTGCGGGAGAATTATAATCCTTGCTGGATATCAAAGGGTCGTTTGCGTCAAGTCCGTAAGATGACGCGGGCTGAGCCTGCGCCGCAGAATCTGCCGCGGGTGCAGCCTGGTTATCAGCAGCGGGCGTTGCCGTTGCAGCGGGTGTTACCGCAGTCGGAACAGCAGCTTGAGGCGTTGCCGATGCAGTTTCGGCAGGCTGAGGATTTTCATTAGTTACCGAAAGAGTATTTACTGTGCCTTTTGCGGATTCTTCTTTTGCGCCCGGCCCTGCCTTTCTTGAAGGTTTCTTCCAGAGACGCGGCGTTTTATAATTAAGAGAAGCGTCATTCAATATTGCTTTGGGTTTGCCCTGAACAGGCGTTTTTTCCGAACCCATAACGGGTTTGGCTTGGTTTTTGCCGAGAAGAACTACTTTTCTTCTTACCACCTTTTCTCTGCCCATAACGTCTTTGGCTCTGAGGATAACGGTGTAAACTCCAAAAGGCAAAACCTGCCCGAAATATTGTTTTCTTCCGTTCCAGAACATCTGGTGATATGCGGGTCCGTTGCCGGAAATCTGTCTTACCACATAATATTTGCCGTTGTTTGCGTGCTGAACCAACTGCAGTTTCCAATCGGCAACAGGGTAAGAAGATTGTACAACCGAGAAATCAACCAACATACCTTCGTTGTTCTGAGGTTTGAAAGAATCAAAAGGATACAAGCCCAAACTTAAGACGGGCAAAGTATTTTTGGGACTCATTTTGAGCTTAAGGTTAGGCGTTGCCGTGTAATCAAAAACTATTGAGATGCCTTCAAGATTGCTGAACTTGGCGGGCGGCTGTTCGCTTGTAAGGCCCATGTTGAAACTGAGCTTTGCAGTAGAAACGCCCATGTTGATCAAATACGAATTCAAAGCAACCGCCTGGCGTACGCCCTGGATTGAAACATCGTCGGTATAAGACCCGGGGGGCAGTAAAATGAAAGAGGGAGTTCCGCTTAAAACCATCAAAGAATAAACGTTATCAAGGATATCTTTTGCCTGGTCGGTATAAGTAATTTTATCGGGCATAAAAAGCAAATCGGAATCTATGTCTATGGCGTCAATAAGGCCGCCGCGCATATAAACGTTTATGCCTTTAATTTTTTTGAGTTTGCCTATTATCGTGCCCTTCATTGAAGCAACCTGCTGGTCTATCTGTTCTTTTCTTAATTCTTTAAGACGCTGCGGGTCGCCAGAGGGCAAAGTGTCTTCAACAATAATCTGCTCTTTGGGTTTCTGCTGCGCGTTAACCGCCGCGGCGGGAGCCTGAGCAACCGGCGCGGGAGCTGCGGCAACAGGCGCCTGAGCGGGCGTTTCTTTGTAAATGTAAGTGTCTTTTGCCTGGGTATTTACGGGTTTCTTTTCGGGGGCTGAAGCAGCTGCAGCAGCTTCCTGCTGGCCCGGATTATACTCGGTGGACATTACTTTGCCTTTATGTCCGTCGTCCTTAGGTTCAAGAGAAGGATCGTAAGGAACCTGTTTGGGGGCTGTAACGTCGCCCATTGAAGAGTGAATCAAATTTACGTATTGGTTTGCTTCGGCAATCTGTTCATTGTTACCCTGGACAAATACGTCTATAAAATTGTCCATTGCCTGGTCATATTTCCCCTCGCCGTAAAGCTGTTTGCCCGTCTCAAGTTTTTCCTGGGCAGTTTCATTTGCGGCAAAAGCCGTAAAAGCAAAACATAAACAAAATATTGTAACGATAAACTTAATAAATTTATTTTTGGTGTTAGACATAATATTACCCCTCGCCAAGGTATATTAAATACAGTACATTATGATTATATCAATTTAGAGGTCTTTGTAAAGAGCTTTTCTTAATTGCTTAACTGCTCTGTTTTTTTGAGTCTTTCTGACGCAAGAGCGTTGGAACGGTCAAGCGTTAAAATCTTTCTGAGGTACACTGCGGCTCCGTCGTTGTCCCCGACTGCGGAGTCCAAAGAAGCCATGGCAAAATTAAGGCTGATGTCATCTCCGCGGAATTTATATAAATCTTCCAAAATACCGCGCGCTTTGGGGTATTGCGCGGTTCTGAAATAAAATTCTGCAAGAAGCATACCCGCAAAAAAATCTCTTTTATCACGGTTTCTTAAAGCGGTCAATTCGTTTTCCGTACTTTTGGTGAGAGCGGCGGGATTTTTAAGCAGTTGCCTGTAACTTTCCATTTTGAGAGCATATTGCAAGACGGAATCGTTTCCGTTTTTAAGCTTCAAATCAATCTTTTGCAATGCGGAAGACGCGGCGCCGTCAAAAGCGTCTGTTTTAAGGAACGTGCGCAAAGCCTCTGCCGCAGGGGCGTAATCCCCTTCCGAATCCAAAGCCGAAGCGTAATAGTTAACAAAATATCCGTCGTCTTGATAAAGCCCGTAAATACTCTTAAGAAAAGCTATATTTTCAGGCGTTCTCATAACTGCTCTTTCCGCCATAAAACCGGCAAGAGCCCTTGCCGCCGGTTTATAAGCGGGGTTCATATGCAAAGTTTCAAGCAAACTCTCAGCCTTACCAGACACCGAAAAAGAAAGAAAATGAAATTCGTAGTAAAACGGAAAACGCTTTAAAGCATCTGCGCAGACTTTAGCCGCTTCCTGCTTTTGGTCTAATTTCAGAAGAGTGTTTGCAAGAAGGTAATAACTTTCGGATTTTTCGGAAGATATTTCAACAGCATGTTGAAGGCGCAGTTTTGCAAGGTCATAGTCTTTTGACGCATAAGCAAAACTTCCCTTCAGAAAATAAACGTCCGATAAAAACACGCGGCTCTCGCGCGTAACCCACACCGCGCCGGCAAGCAACAAAAGCAAACTTAACGCCGCGCCCGCAAAAACATTTACGCGGACGATTTTATATTTTTGAGCGGAAGAAACAATAAGCCCGACAACGAACCAGAAAGCAAAAGCGACGTTTAAAGTCTGCATCGTGATATTGAACATATTATCAGCAAAAACGCCGCACAGACCCGCAAAAAGCGCGCCGTAAAACAAACGCTGTGCGGGATTAAAAATCTTTAAATTATGCAACAGCAAAATAATCAGCGCGGCATAAAAAGCAAGATAAAAAGCAAAACCCAAGAATCCGCTTTGCGCCAAAACTTCTACAAGCTCGTTATGAGCGGAATTGGCCTGCGTTACAAAAGAACGCAGAGCGGGGTGCTCTTTTATCAAATCACCCTGGCACATTCCGTATTCGTATTGAAAACTCCCCCAACCGCCGCCCAAAAGCGGGTGCTTTTTTAAGGTTCTCATTCCGCAGGTCCACATCATCAGTCTTTGATGATAAGACTGGTTTAAAGCTGAAGGATCCGCGTCAAGCGTAAGATTTTTGAAAGAAGAAGGTAAAGGAATCTGCGCAAAACGCGCCGCCGCGGCAGAAGAATAAGCGCCGTTCTGCTGGGGCCATGCAAAGAAAACGGCCAAAATTATAAACGCAAATAAAATTATTTTTTTGCGCGCTCCGCCTATAAATTTGCGGAAGTCGGCAAAAGCAAACAAAACCGCAAAAGCCAATACCGCGCCCGCCCAGCTTGAGCGCGTCATTGCAAGCGCAAGATAGGCCGCGTAAACCAGCGACAAAGCAAAATAATAAAATTTTGCCAAAGAATTTTTGGCACTTATAAAAAAGCAAAACAACAAAGGCAAAAACAACAAAAGATAAGAAGATAAAAAGTTTGGGTTTCCAAAAGTTGAAACCGCCCTTTTGCCGAAATCCACGGAAATATTAAGACGCCAGAAAAGTTCGCAGCCGAAGTTCTGCAAAATTCCGTAAGAAGCGGCCAGCCCGCCGACGGTGATAAAGACATCGGCAAATTCTTTTGCGCCGCCATTCAGGATATGTTTTACGCAAATGAAAAACCCAAGAAGCAAAACCGCGCAGGCATAAAAATCAAAAGAGCCTTCACTTCTTAAGGACGGATAAAGCAGCCATAAAAATCCCCATAAAAACAGAAAATACGGCGGATTGGAATCCTTTTCCTGTCCTTCGTAAGGCTTAACGCTTTTTGCAAAGAAATAAGCGGCCGCGCAAACGCATACAAGCAGGCTGCCGCGGCGCAGAGCTTCGCTTAAAATTACAAATCCGCCGTCCGGGCGGAAATATCCGACAGCCACGGAAAGCGCGCATATCAAAATGAAAGACAAATATAAAATATCGGCAATGGCGAAAGAAAAAGCAGCCTCGCGCTTAACAAAAATTTTAAAGCCCCACAAAAAAAGCAAACCGCAAACGCCAAGCGCGCAAAGCAGGCTTTGAATATTAAACGGATTTTGCGTAAGGTCGGTCAAAAAAACAAGCGGAGCGGCAAAAATGCAGAGAGCAAAAAATATTTTTTCAAAATATGCGGTAATTTTTAAAATATTATCTTTCATAATACTTCCGCGCGAACCTGAGCAATTTCTTCGGGGCTCATACGCGCCGCGGCCATTTCAAGGTATTTTGCAGCATTTTTATCGTCTCTGTGTCTGGCCAGATATTCGGGGTTAACTACGCCCGCGGGCCCTTTGATATATTTCAAAATCCAAAAATACGCGGTCTTAAAATCCGCATTGTCAAAAGCGACGTTTGCAAGCTGATAATAAATATTGTCATAGACGGGGTCGTATTCAAGAGCGCGCATAAGATTTTGGCGCGAATCCGCATAAAGCTGCTGCACTCTTGTTTTAAACTCCGGCATACTTGAATATTCGGGCATCTTTGAAAGTTTGTAAGCCATATTGCGCTGCAAAGAACCTATGTGATAGTAAATCAGCACGCTTGAGGGAGCAAGTTTTAAAGAATCTTTGAAATCCCTTGCGGCGCGGTCGTAATCGTCAAAAAGTTTATTTTTCTCATCACCCCAAAAAAGATTATTTGAAGGTGTAAGGCTGAGCCTGTTTGAAAACAAAAGCCCGCGGTGCATATAACTTTCTGCATCAAAGGGCTGGGTTTTTATGACTTCGGCATAATATCTTGCGGCTTCTATATCGTTCTTTTCGGCCAGCTTGCCGGCAAGAGAAAGATAATAATCAGACTTCAAAAATCCGAAAGAAAAATACATCAGCACGGCAGCAAGAGAAAGTATAACACTGATTTTTATGTTTTTTGCTTTTATAACAGTCCAGGACATAACGCCCGCCGCGCCGAATGCAACCGCAATAAAGAATGCCCAACAAACAAGATACGTTACGGGCATAAGGTCAGAAACGGGACGCGTTATATCGTCAAAATCACCAGCGGCAATAAACGCAAAAACAAAGAACAGCAAAGCCGCACATACCGCCCAGAACAAAGCACCGCCGCGTTTTTCTTTTTTGGGAGTTTTGGCAAGTTTCTTTTGGCCTTGCCCGACTGCAATATTAAGTGTTGCCGCATTAAAAACCGTCAAAAACAAACCTGTTGAAACAAAATATATGCTTACGTCTACAAAATTGTGTATATATATTGCCGCGGACGCGCAGAAACAACCCAAAAGCGTATAAAGTTCTTTTTTATCCCCGTCAAATTTCTTGAATTTTTTAAAAACTCCGCGCAGCATATAAAACCCGCAGAACAGAAAAAGACCAAAACCCAAAAGCCCGAGCTCCGCCCAAGTTTCAAGGTAATAATCTTCAGCGTGCTGCGTTTCGGCATTGTGCAGGTTTTCCATATAAAAAATTTCGGGCCGCTTATAAGACGGATATATTATCCCGAACGAGCCGATACCCGTGCCAACAACTGGCTTAGTCTCTATCATATCCCAGGTTGCGCGCCAGGTGGAAAGGCGGAAGTTAACAGATTGCATTCTTTTCAGCGCAAAGGAACTGACCATAAGCGTTGCACAAACCAAAACAACCGCTGCCGCAATATTAAACTTAAGCTTATTTTTTTTGTAAATATCTACGAAGAAATTGAAATATATAAACCCGAAGAATACTACAGAAACAGCAAGCGCAGCCCAAGCGCCTTTACTTTCCGTAAAGAACATATTTACAAGCCCGGCAGCCATTAAAACCAAAAGACTTTTATGTTTTGTATAAAGGAATCTTCCCGCGGCAAGAATAAGCGTAAATAAGCAAAAATCGCCGAAGAAATTTGGGTTTGCCAAAGTGGAAAACACTCTTTTGCCGAAGAAATCCGTCCAAAACAGCGGGTCCGCGCCCGGCAAAAGATAATCGTTTATAATCTGCAAAATTCCGTAAGCGTAAACAAACCAAGACGTAAAAATTATGGACGATACCAACTTATAAATAAGCTCGGAATCGTATTCAAAAAACACAACCAGAAAAACCAATCCGTAAAGCGCAAACCTGAAAAAACTTTCGCTTCTGACCGCGGCATAAGGCTGTAAAAAATACGAACCGCAAACGTAAAGGAAATAAAGCAGGAAAGGAAGCAGCACCGCAAAGTTGCGGCGCGTAAAAAGCGAGGCGCGCTCTTTTATCAGACTGCAAAACCAAAGGCCCGCAAGCCCCAAAGAACCGGCATAAAACAGAACTATTTTAACGCGCGCGCTGTCGTAAGTCTGCAGAAAAAATGAGACCGCAACCAGAAAGCAAAGCGCTTCCAGCCAGCGCGTCAACACGGATTTGAAAAAACTTTCTTTAACCGCAGGAAGATTTATAGCTTTATGTTTAAGCATTTAATTTCCCGTACACTCCGCAGGACCTGACGGCATAAAAAAAATAAGCCGAGAATGGGGATCGAACCCACGACCTATCGCTTACGAAGCGATTGCTCTACCAGCTGAGCTATCTCGGCATTACATTTGTAATTTTATCAATTTTTATGCGGCCTTGTCTATTACGGGCCGCAGCGCGCACGGCGGAGCGGCCCGCAGAAAAACTATTTTACGCTTACTACTTCAACTTCAAAATGAAGCTTTTTTCCGGCAAGCGGATGATTGAAATCCAGTTCTACTTCTTTCTCGTCAACATAGCTGATTATGGCTCTGAAACTGTGCCCGCCGCTGCTTGCGCCCACGACGTCGCCCAGTTTAAGTTCCGCCCCGTTTTGTATTGCGCTTCTGGGAACTCTTCTTTTTGCTTCGGGGTTAACTTCGCCGTAAGCGTCTTTGGCTTCTATATCAAGAGATTTCTTATCGCCCTGATTTGCCCCCGCAAGAGCCTTTTCCAAACCGGAAATGATATGCCCGCAGCCCTGCACGTATTGCAAAGGTTCGCGTCCCGCCGAAGTGTCCGCCACCTGCCCGTCCACAGTCAAAGTGTAATGTATAGATACCGTTGATCCGTCTTTAATCATAACCGCTCCTTTCTTTAGAGTGCTTTGTCAGCCTTTGGCAGAGACCAAGCAATTACTATTTTTACATTCTACTATTTTAAAGCTTAAAATTACCTTCAAATAAAAAATAAAAAACCGCCTGCCGCGCAGACGGTCCTTAAAATAAAAAATAAATTTATCTATCCGCCGCAGGTGAGATATGTTTCATAGTCGTCCGTGCCGTCTATTTTAAGCTGCGCCCAATATAAATTGCCGCTGCAGCCGCCCCAGGAAGTATTATCATTTCCGTCAAGGCCGATGCCGCCGTAAATCCCCCACCTCAGCCCGCCGATAACGGCAAGGTTGCCCGCGGTAACGGAAGTCAAATCGTCTATGTTTTGGGAAACGGTAACATCGCCGTAAGAATATAAATATCCGTTTGCCGACGGAGATGAAGGCGCCGTGTCATAGCTGCCGATAATCAAAGAAACGCCTGAGGCAGGCAAAGAGTTGCTTTTTGAAAGCAAAACCACGTTGTTATATGCGGCAAAAGAATTAACAATTGATAACCCGCCGCTTTTGTTTGAATTTGAACCTACGTTTATTGCGGCGTTTTGAGCAGAGCCCAAAATGGCAAGCGTTTTTACGTTAACTTTTGAGTGAGATACGTACGGCACGGGGAAATAGCTTACGTATTTTATTTCCTGAGCAAAGCAAAATACCCCCGAAAACAGAAAAATACCTATAAATAAAAATTTCTTTATTTTCATACTTTACCCCAAAACGCGGCGGAAGCAAATCCGCGCTGCGTCAAACGAATTGCCTATGACCCGCTTGTAGAATGGTCGTAATCCGCCACAAGGAAAGTGCCCGGAGAAGTTTTGGTAGTGCCGGAAGTTCCGCAGGTAACAGTTCTGTACTGATAATAAATTCCCGCGGTATATTCTTGCCCCGAACCCGGGCCGCAATGCAAAACTCTGACTGATTTTTCAGTCCAGGCGTTTTTACATTCCAAGCCGGAGTTTGCCGGCCAAATTGTTCTTGTGCATAGCGCGGCGGTAACGCCGGGCTGTTTTACCCCGCTTGAAGTTGTGCCGCTTTCAAGATAATTTATGCTGTCGTCCGAGACTTTGCAGGTTGTATCTGCCCCTGTGCAGGCTTTATCGCCGCAAAGCTTATAGCACAAAATGCCGATATCGTCGCCGTTAATTGCCGAAGCAATATCAGAAGATGTAAACGGGCAGGCATTTGCAGGCGCAGTCCCGCCGCCTATTTCGGTATACCCGTAAGAAGACATTGCGCATGAGTCGCTTGAACTTACATAAGTGCATTCCGATCTTCCGCGCACCTGCGAGAAGTAAACCCCGCCGACGGAAGAATAATAGTTATTGCTGAAAGAAGAATAAGCAGGAACAACCGCATATCTTGCGTCCGTGCAGGTTGTGCTTGAAGTAAGCCCTGTAGGGCAGGTAAATTCGGTTGTATTATCGTTGCCGGTGCAGGTATCGCTGACGGCAGAAGAAGAAAAAGTCCACGGGCCGTAAGTATTGCCCGTATTTCCGCCTGAAACCGTAACCCAGGTTACCTTAGAGCCGTAACCGCGCGGGGATTGAAGCGTTCTTACGTTTGAACCGTCGTAAAATTTCAAAGCGCCTACTTTAAAAGGAGTGCCCGAAGATATACTTATAGTGCTTTCTGAAGTGCTGCCCGAACCTTCCGTAAAAGTGTTAAAAGTATTTATTTCTTTGGCGTAAATCTGGTTTGCCAAAAGGCTGCCCGAAGTGCCCGAGCTTAAATAAAGCAGGCTGCCGTCATAAAGGTAAACGTTTGAAAAAGTATATTGCACGCCGCCTTTAAGATACAGATTTGCGCCTATCTGGATTTTGGAACCGCTTGAAGCCGAAGACAGCAAATCGGTATTGCCGTAGACGGTAAGGCTCTGCGTTTGTTTGACGGGAGAAGAGGGATCTTTGGCTCTTGCTCCGATTTCAACGTTATTCAAAGTCGCCGCGCCGGATACGTTTAAATTATCAAAAACGCCGACGGGGTTACTTAAGATTGTCGTTGTGGTATAATCGTCCGCAAAAAGAACGGCGGGCAGAACCGCGCAGGCTAAGGCAAATATAATTTTTTTCATAGCATACCTCTGGGCAAACCCCTTTTAAGCTCTTTTATATATTACACGCGCCGCAGACCGTTGTCAAGAACGGCATTATATATGGGAAACGGGCGGCTGCATAATATTGCGCAGCTGCGGCATATCTTTTATGCTTTCACTTACCATAAAATAACCGCGCATTTTGCCCTTGCCGTCTTTCAACTCTACGGCGTGCCATATAAGATTTAACGAATGTCCGTCAACAAGCATAATATCAAATATAAAATCAAACGCTCCGCCCTTGGACGTCTTTTGCGCGGAGTTAAAATCACTTTCCGCCTTTGACTCTTCCAAAGCAAAGCGGGCAAACAGATTTTTGCCTTCTTCTTCGGCAATATCGGTAATGCCCAAAATGGCGCGCATAACTTCGTTCATATTTTTTATGCCGAAGTCTTTATCCGTTATGCAGGCGGGAGAATCCAAACTTGATATAAGTTTCCTTAAAGTCGTTATCGCGTTATCCGTCGCTTTTTGGTTCTGGCGCAGCTCAAGCGCAAGGCCCATAAGCCCGCCCACGGAACCCATAAAGTTTTTATCTTCGTCAGATACGGCAAGCTTTCTTTGCCCGACCGTTACAAAGCATACCGCGCCCTGAACTTCGCCTTCAACGTAAAGCGGGGCAGAAATTATAGAGCTTATATCTGCTTTTTTATGTAAACATTCTTTGCAGCCCAGCGCCGCGGTATCAGCGCAGAAATACACTTCTCCGCCGCGGACCTTTTCAAAACATTCGCCTATGGGCGCCTCTATCCCTTTTTTGATATCGCAATCATTGGGAGTAACATAGTTTATAAGCACTTTTTCTCTATTTGCGCCGCTGAAATGGCACACAAGGCCCGCCTGAGCGTTATAAATCTGTTTGCCGAACTCAAGGACTTCCCTCATATTATCAACGAATCCCGCTTCTCTGTTTGAAGAGAAAGAATAAAGATGGCGCACTTTATCGGCAAGGCCTTTATGCTTGTCAACGCCTCTCAAAAGCACGACGACATTCTCTTCGCCCTGTATGCGGGAAATTGACGCTTCGTAAAAACGGCGTTCCGTGCCGTACTGCATAGAGAAAGGAACATGCACGGGCTGGTCGGTTTTCAAAGCTTCGCCGATTGCAGCTATAAGAGAATCGGCAGTTTCTTTATCAAGAATATCATAAGGATTTTTATTGACGAAATCAGTAGGGAAAACCGCTATGTTATAGCTCATATCGGAGGTTTTATATTCCTGTATATAACCCTTTGAGTCAACCTTAAGGTAAAGCCCCGGCAAAGCTTCTTTTATGCCTTCCAGCTCTTTTGTCTGGTCGTTAAGTTTGCTTTCAAGGACTATTTCTTTGGTGGTATCTTTAAGCGTTATAAGAGCTTTCTGCTTGCCCAGCACGTCAAAATAGCTTATCCTTACGAAAGCAAGCATATTTCTGTCTTTTACCCTGAGGTTAGCTTCAAAATAAATCATTTTGTCGCGCTTAAGCTGTTCTATTTTAGCGGAAAGATAATTTTTGACTTTCTTTTCTTCTTTTTTATCCGCGCCGGCAAGCAAATCGGAAAGGCTTAAACCTTCAAGCTCATCTTTTGAATATCCGCTTACGGCGCAGGCGGGCGCATTGACGCCGTCAAACTTCATAAAAGAGCCGTCTTTTATTTCGCATTCCAAAAGCGGCGCGTCAATTACGTTATATAAAGCCTGCAAATACTGGCTTCTTTCGCGCAAAGTGTCAATAAGCTGTAAACGTGCGGAAGTGTTTCTGAGAGATATCAAAAAGTTATTATTTTTTGCCAGAACGGCATAAGCCTCAACGGGAATAAGCCCGCCGGAAACTTTAAGACTGTAGGAGCGGCTTTTTATGCTGCCCTGCGTATAAAGTTCTTTAATATCGGCTTCAATCTGGGAAGTGTCGCCCTGCGAGAAGAACAGGGATAACATTCTGCCCTGTATTTTATTAAAACTCAAGTTAAAAAGTTTTTCCGCCTTGACATTGCACTTAAGCACAAATCCGCTTCTGTCGCAAAGCAAAACGGCGTCCTGACAGGCAAGCATATCTTCGCCTATCACGCTGTTTTCTGAAACTGCTGCAAGCCCCTCGTCATTTGTTTTCTGCGTCAGTTCCATAAGATAATCCGCCACCACCCTCCCGTTTGAAAGCTCCCTTTGGTTTACGGGCGTCATAGTTACGTCTAACTCAAGCGTACCGTTTTTTACAATTCCTTGCAAGTGCTTTTTAACCTTGTCAAAATCAACTTTTGCCAAGAACTTGCATTCGTCTATATTTTCCATGGCTTTGCGGACGTCAAGCGGAAGGCCCGGCTTTATATAAATGCTGCAATAAAGAGGTTTATCTTCTTTTGTAAAGCCCAAAAGGTCGCGCGCGGAAGCGTTCATTTCGTAAACATAACCGTTATGCTGCAAAAGAACAAACGGCGTTCTTGCGCTTTCAAAAGCCTGGCGGAATTTATCGTCTTTTGTTTTTATAACTTCTTCCAGACGGTGTTCCTTTGTGATATTGCGCAGGAACATTATCAAAATCTTTTTGCCCAGATATTTTGACAACGCGGCCGAAATTTCGTACTCAACAACTTCGTCCCTGTTTTTATTTTGAAGTTTTATTACAGCAAAATTTCTGGCGGCAGTGCCGGCAAAAACTTTGTCGTAAAATTCAGAAGCGATTGACTGGTTTTCCTGCGCGGCCAAATCTGTAAATATTTTGCCGTCAAGTTCGCCTTCCTGGTATCCCAAATCCGCCAGCAAAGTTTTGTTGGCAAAAGATATTTTGCCGTTTTCCGTAATCAAAATACCTTCGCGGGAACTTTCAACCAAAAGCGAATATTTTGTTTTTGCCTCGTAAATTTGCCTTTCCATTTTTGTCTTTGCCGTAATATCTTCAGACACGCCCAAAAGACAATTAGGCGTTCCGTCTTCGTAGAAAAGCGGCGTTTTGACCGTATGCATAATTTTTATGCCGTCTTTCTGCGTTGAAATCAGTTCCTGCGGGATATCAACTTCGCGGCCGACGTCAAAAACTTTTTGTTCCTGCATTCTTACAAATTCTTCCTGCTCCGGGTTAATTTCGTCGTTATGATGCGTTTTGCCTATAACTTCGGCAGCCTTTTTGCCGAATAATTCTTCACTTTTCTTATTCCACAAAATGTATTCGCCCGTATATTTTTTGGCAAACAGCGCAACGGGCAGGTTATTTATGACTTCCTGCAAAAAGTTCTTGCTGCGGATAATTTCTTTTTCTTTATCGCGCGCACTGCTGATATCTTCGCCTATCGTAATAACCATAAGCGGTTTGCCGTCGGCGTCAAAAACAGGCGCTTTTACCGCATGAATAAAACGTTTTTTGCCGTCAGCGCCTATATATTCTTCTTCAGGCAAATCCAAAGTTTTGGCGCTCTTAATAACCGCCTGCTCGCGCTTTTTATAAAACTCTTTCTGGTCTTCTCTCTCGTTTACGGCTTCGTCTTCCGTATATCCGTGGATTTCCAAAGTCTTTTTATTTCTGAAAAGCAATTCGCCCTTTTCGTCGCGCGCATAAATTGCGACAGGGGCATTGTTAAAAATGGTTTGTATGATATTTTGTGTTTTAAAAGTTTCCTGCTCCTGCATATATTTATCGGTTATATCCTGCGCAATGGTAAGGACGCAGGCAGGGTTTTCGCCTATGGCGGGAATGGGAACCTTTACCAAATTAAGCATAATATCGCTGCCCTCGCCTGTTGTATAAGGTTCTTCTTCTGAAACAATAACCTTGCCTTCTTTTAATATTGATTCTTCGCGCTCACAATAAGCAAGCAGTTTTTCTTTGGTGGAATTTTTATTTTTTCCGGTAACAAGGTTTTCTTCGCTGTCTTCAAAAATTTCTATGGTTTTTTTATTCCAAAACGTGAGGTTACCCGAAGCATCACGCGTATAAACAGCCATAGGCGCGTAATCAAGAATAGTCTGCAAAAGATTTCTCATGCTTAAAACGTCTTCTTCCTGTTTTTTGCGACCTGTTATATCTTCAAACATCGTCAAAACGGTATCAAGTTTTCCGTCGTCTTCGCGCAGCGGAACTTTAACTATTCTTGCGCAACGCGTCGCGCCGGAGACGTCTTTAAAACTGAGGTTTTCGTTTTTCCAAAGACACCCGCAGGAAAAAACTTCTTTATCATTTTTAAGATCTTCTTTTAAAGATGCAGAATTAAAAGCAAGAAGGTTTTGGTTTTCTTCAAGACCCAAAATTTCATTTGCCGCAGTGTTGTGCATAATAACTTTTCCGCTTCTGTCCCTGACATAAAGAGAAGTGGGAACGGAAGCAAACAATATGCGCAGATAATCGCAGGAAGAAGCGGACTTGTCGGAAAATCTGATGTCACAGGTTTTTTCAAAGCAATCTTTAAGCGTTACAGCAACATATTTTACGCCGCCCGCAGAGCAGAAATAGCAGAAATCTGCCGCCGCGCCCAAAGTTTTTTTACCGCAGGAAAAATTCAACGCGAAAGAGACGGATTCTTCCAAATTAAATACGTCCGCAACTTTAGGCAGAAATGTTTTTAAATCTTTTTTGGTTAAAATTTCTTCCAGTTTTGAAGGGGCACAGTCAATGCCGAATAAAGCGCAAAACGCGGGGTTAGCATAGACTATTTTTTTATCACTGCCGAAAATGAAACAAGGCTGTTTGAGCTTTTCAAACACTTTTGCGCCCGAGGAAAGCATTTCGTGAGGGTAAACTTCTTTTTTATTCGCTGCGGGCAAAGAAGATGAGCCTATAATATTTTTAACGGCTTTTAAAAAAGAATTTTCTCTTTTGCTCTCAGACATACATTCCTCCGCAGACGCATAATATTTTGACTTAATGATACCATATTAAATTACGCGCGATACCTGCAAGTGCGAGGAAGATTTTACTATTTGTCAAAAGTTATTATATGCCAACCGTTTTTGCTCAAACCGTCTATGAGCGAATTTTCTATATTATTACTTTTTTCAGACGGCTCTTTTTTTGTTGTGCGTTTTTTAAAATTCTTATGATGCTCTGAAGTTGTCTTTGTCATAAATAACCCTTTACGGCTATATAAAGTAGATATAAATAGTTATATTAAATTTTGAGCATTTTTGAAATATTTTTTATTTCATTATGTTTTTATACAGGAATTAAAAAGGTAGTTTGCCGTTGTTATTTGCCTTCCGATATAAAGGTTCTTTTTATTATTTTTTTAAGAAATGAAAAGGTACTCCGTTGCCGTAAAACTCCGGCAGTCTTTTAGCAATGTCTTTGCCGTAAAACTCCCGCGGCAAAAAGTTTCTTGCCGATTTCGCGCCGTCATTGTAATTGTCATTTTTAAGAGATTATAGGGCGGTCTTGTCCGAGCAAGAACCGACAGGCTTTTTACAAAAAGTCTTTGTATCGGTTTTTGCGAGTTGCCGCCCGCTCTTAAAAATGTCTATTACGGGCG
>Ga0183101_1000665_pt2 | contig 24464 bp, 19 predicted proteins | sample Biomet3_FD_127790 | JGI IMG/M metagenome (GOLD analysis project Ga0183101, IMG submission 127790) | Microbial communities from bioreactor (seeded with sewage sludge) at LBNL, California, USA - Biofuel metagenome 3 | ecosystem: Engineered > Bioreactor > Anaerobic > Unclassified ...
CTGCCAGCACCGTCAGCAGCAGCGACAGCACAATCGAGCCAAGGGCATAGAGCAGTCCCTCGCAGACCAGCATGGTTTTGAGTTGTTTTCCGGTCATGCCGATGGATTGCAGCATGGCAAACTCCCGCCGCCGGCTCAGGATGCCTGTCAAAATGGCATTGAAGAAGTTCAGGATACCCACCAAGCCTACGATAAAGCTCAGCGCTCCGCCCAGCATCAGGAACATATTGCGGAAGCCGTCAAACTCTGCCGCATAGGTGGCCTTGCTCTCATAATTTAAGGTAGGGTCCTGATTCTGCGTATAGTCGATCAGGAAATTTTCCATGTCCGCGGTTGCCTCATCCGTGGTGTCGCAGGCATAGAGCAGCACACTGTCCGTGCCGGTGTCGCCGATAAACGTCTGGGCGTTCAGCACAAACTCGTCGCTTCCGTAATAGCGGTAGCTCAATGAAGTGGGCACAGACACCAGCGCGGTCACCGTATATTCCACGGTGTGGGCTTCGATGACCTTCAGGACATAATTTTCTCCGCTGGCAGGGTCCACCGGCTCACCGGTTTCAGGACTCACATAGTCAAATTCATCCACATACTCCAGCTTCACGGTATCGCCCAGCTTCGCCCAGTTGGAGCTTTTGATCACGTTGCCGTAATCATCCGTCTGATAGACTGCCGCGATGCCTTTACTGCCGGGGGTATGCAGGTCGGAAAGCCCGCCCTCCAGCACCGTCAGCTTATCCAGCGGGTAATCCTCCATGCCGTAAAGCTGCGCGCTATCCTCAATCAGTCCTTCCTCCGTGCGCTGTGCGGCGGCAACCATTTGATCGAGGGTTTCTCCGCTGTTCCATTGGCTGTACAGTTCCCGGTAGTGCTCCTCGGTGATGCTCTCGCGCACCATGCCGGTTTTTCCATAGAGCCTGCCTCCGGCGGTGATGCCGCCCTGTGCGGTGACGGCGTCAATCGCTTCCTGCGGCAGAGCAGTGTCGGCGCAGAACAGACTGCGTGTATGAAAATACGCAGCATCCGCGAGAATAAAATCCGACACCCGATCAACAAGGTACTTGTCCATATCAAAGCCGGCGGTAAAGGTCACCGTCATGGTCAGAAGCAGCACTGCCAGCGAGAGCGACAGAATGGTCACCACGGTTTTGCCCTTGCTCCGTCCCAGATTGGCAAGCGCCATGCGGGAGAGGGAAACGCCTGCCGTGGGCTTCGTTTTCCGTTTGACGGAGCTTCCCTCAGTATAGCGCAGCGCCTCGATGGGGGATACACGCCCGGCCATGCGTCCCGGCTTTGCGCAGGAGAGCAGGACGGTGACAAGCGAAAACAGCGCCGCAATGACGAAAATCAGCGGGCTGACGGATATCGTGCTGACAACGCCGCTCAGCTGTTTTACCACCACAGGAACCAGCAGCGCTCCGACGCCCCAGCCCAGCAAAAGGCCCAGAGGAATTCCAAACAAAGACAGCGTCAGCGCCTGCCGGCGGATGATGCGCCGCAGCTGCCGGGGTGTGGTGCCGATGGTTTTCAGCATCCCGTAAAACCGAATGTCGCCAGCCACGGAGATTTGAAAAACGTTATAAATGATGAGATAGCCTGTCAGCAGGATCAGCGCCAGCAGCCCCGCGATCGCGGCGACAGTTCCGCTGTCCATTCGATCGGCAAGCTGGGAGCCGGTGTAGCCCCAGTTGACGCCTATGTCGATATAGTTATCGCTGTCAGTGCGGGATTCCGACTGATAACCATGTCGGGCAAGCACCTCGTTCATCTTCTGCCCAATATTCCACGAATTGGAGAACATGACGTCCAGTCCCCAGCTGCCCGCCTGGCTGTCATTGGATTCCGGGTCAATGTCCAGCGTTTCCAATATCGCGTTGACCCGGCTTTCCGGAATGAGAATGTTGCTGGAGATCACAGCCTCGTCATGCTCCCACCAGCCGCAGAGGGTGAAGGTCTGGGTAGTCGGCTTTCCGTCCACCGTAAAGGTAACGGTAAACTTTTCGCCCAGCTCCGGCTGGATGCCCAGCAGCTCCAGCACGCGGGTGTCGGTGGCGGCCTCATCGGTGCCCTCCGTGGGCAACCGTCCTTCCGTGGGGTCGCAATAGCTCCAGTGCGCCTGCATCGCGTCGGAATAGCCCACCTCCACATGGGATTTGTTGAACGGAGCCTCCTCCGGCATGCCGAGAAAGCGCCGCAAGCCCCACGCTTTGAGCTCCGGGTCGGTTTTCAGCTCATCAAACTGCGCCTCGGTGAGGTATTTGAAGGTGCCGTGGCTGAAGCCGCCGCACTGACGGAAATTGGATTGCTGAAATCCCGCATTGATGGAAAGGGCAATGGTAATGAGCGCTGTGAACAGCAGCGTCGTCAGCGCAATGGCGGCGATCGCCACCAGGTTGCGGCTGCGGTTTGCTTTCAGACTCTTGCGGGACAGATTGGTAATTGCCTTGCCGTTTTTTACCCGGATCATCCCCGATCACCGCCTGTCAGTCTGCCGTCCTCAATGCGCAAAATGCGGTCAGCCATCTGCGCCAGTTCCTCATTGTGGGTAATCATCACCACGGTCTGCGAGAATTTCTGACTGGTGACCTTCAAAAGGCCCATGACGTCTAGGCTGGTTTTGCTGTCCAGATTGCCGGTCGGCTCGTCCGCCAGAATGATGGCGGGTTTTGCCGCCAGGGCACGGGCGATGGCGACCCGTTGCTGCTGGCCGCCGGAGAGATTGGCTGGAAGATTGCTGCGCTTATCGGCAAGCCCCAGCGTTTGAATAATCTGTTCCACATAGCTTTGCTCCGGCGCGTGCCCGTCCAGCTGAATGGGCAGAATGATGTTTTCCTCCACATTCAGCACGGGTACCAGATTGTAGTTCTGGAATACAAAGCCGATTTTGCGGCGGCGGAAAATGGTAAGCTCCTCGTCCTTTAACGAGAAGATGTCCCGCCCGTCCACCGTTACGGTGCCGGAGGTGGGGCGGTCCAGTCCTCCCAGCATGTGCAAAAGCGTGGATTTCCCGCTGCCAGAGGTACCCACGATGGCGACAAACTCGCCCTTTTCCACCCACAGGCTCACGCCATCCAGCGCGTGAACGGCGGTGTCGCCGCTGCCGTAAATCTTTTTCAGATTTTCTGTCTGTAAAATGGTCATTTTCGTTTCCTCCAAAAGAAAAAGTCTGCATTGCTTTCTACAATACAGACTTTAACACGGAAATCTTTCCAGAATCTTTCGGCGGTGCAAAAACATCTAACAGTTTTGAAAGATTTCACGGTACCGCCGGAAGAAACAGCGAGAAGGTCGCTCCGTGACCCGGCGCCGACTCCACCCGCAGATATCCGCCCTCCGCCGCGGCGATCTCACGGGCAAGATACAGCCCGATGCCCACGCCGGGCTGCTGTGCGACCGCCGGGGAACGGTAAAAGCGGGAGAAGATTTTTGCCTGCTCCGCTTCGTCGATGCCGATGCCGCTGTCCGTCACGGAAATTTTGCAAAACAGCTCATAGGGCTGCGCCTGCACGGTGATGCTTCCGCCGGGAGGGGTGTATTTCACCGCATTGTCCAGCAGATTATAAAGCGCCTCCGCCGTCCACTTGGGGTCGAATTGCGCCTTGGCGTCCGTATCCATGCAGGTCAGGGAAATCTGCTTTTTTTCGGCAAGGGGTGCGATCTGCCTTGCCGTTATTTGCAGCAGCTCCGAGATGGAAGCATTCTGCGGATGCAGAGAGAAGATGCCCGTTTCCAGACGGGAGGTCTTGACCAGTGATTCAATTAAAAAGCGCAGCTTTTCCGCCTGCGCATTCAGCGGCTCCACGCAGTCGCGGGCGCTTTGCGGCAGCTCCTGTTCCGCCAAAAGCTGACCGTAGAGCAGGATATTCGCCAGCGGCGTCTTGGTCTGATGGGAGATGTCGCCGATGAGCTCCTTGATTTTTTCCTTTTCCGCCGTCAGATTTTTGGCGGATACCTCGGAGGCTGACAGGTAGTGCGCCAGCTTGGTCTCCAAGGCGGAGAGCAGGCTCTCGTCAAAGTGGGCTTCCAGGAAGCTGCCGTCTATGGCGGCGTCCAGCATTCTGTCCATCGCTTCCATGAGCCTTCTCGTTTTCCGGCGGTTCCATAAAATCACGCCGGCCGCAATCAGAACCGCTGTGGCGCAGACCGTGACACAAATCCAAAGCTCAGTCATGGTCTGCCACCCAGGTGTATCCGATCCCGTAAACCGTCTTGATGTATGCGGGTGCCTCCAGCTTGTCCCGCAGACGCTTCACCGTGACGGACAGCGCGTTTTCATCCACATAGTCCGCTCCGTCAGTCCAGATGCGGTCCACCAGAAGTTCTCTTGAAAGCGTGCGTCCCCGATTTTCCACCAGCAGCCGCAGCAGCTTCTGCTCGGTCTTGCTCAGCTCGATTCTTTGCCCGCTGCGGGTGTATTCCATGTGCTCAAAATCAAAGCAAAAGGAATCGATTTGCACCGCCGCCGAAAAAGCAGATGTGCGGCGCAGCTGTGCGCCCACCCGGGCGCGCAGAATGGCAAGGCTGAACGGCTTTGTGATGTAATCGTCCGCGCCCTTTTCCAGTCCCGACACCACGTCCGTTTCCAGATCGTTGGCCGTGAGCAGGATGACAGGAACGGCGGACTCAGCCCGAATTTTGCGCAGAAGCTCCAGTCCGCTGCCGTCCGGGAGGTTCACGTCCAGAATTGCCAGTTGAAATAAATCCCGATTCCATTCTTCCATTGCCTGCGCCAGCGTGCGGCATTTCCGGATGTGCAGCTCCTCACTTTCCAGCGCGACGGCAATGCCCTGCGAGAGCGCGAGGTCATCCTCCAGCAGCAAAACAGTGTTCATGCAAATCCCTCCCCGTGGCGGAACTGGTTATAGCAAGCATACCACACGCCCATGCAATCCGTCCATGCTTTGTTACCGGCAATCAGGTAATCCTCATTTTATCGTTTAGTGTTCAAAGAAGTAATATCGGTCGCACAATGCGCACCGCTTAACCCGGATGCCGCGCTTCACCGCCTCCATTAGTTCCAGGAACAGCATCTCGCCGAGATCCTGAACCACGAAGTACTGCTGCATGCTGACCGCATGATCGCTGTCCCGGTGGAGGTTCTGCAGCACGCCGCGCGTGTCCGTCTCGTCGGCGTTCTGAACTGCAATCACTTTTTTCGCATCAAACCTGCCGCGGCTGACCGGTGCGATCCCGTACATGGTCCGCAGCATTCCGTGCTGAAAATCCGGGTGCCTGTTCCCGAAAATCACATACCGCTCCGGAAGCGTATATTCCGCGAGTACCTCCGTGCTCAGGCAGAGCTCCAGTGCCTCCCGGTACAGCGCCTGCTGTTCAGCATAGTACCGGAACAGAAAGCAGGCATAATCCGTCTGCTCCGAGAGCGTTCTTTCGGACACATAAAAATTCCGCAGCAGTTCTCCGTTGAGAAAGAAGTGGACATAGCTGTGTTGCTCCTTGAGCAAATCCACCGCATCCCAACAGACCTTCCGAATCGCATCCGCATTGGCGCTGACGGCCTCCACGGCCTGCAGCGCCTTCATTTTTTCCAGCGCGGGCACAAAATCCAGCTCGCAGAAATCCACGATGCCGTTTCCGATGGCGCCGATCTGCCGGAACGATGAATGCTCGGCGTCGTGCCGGAAGAATACGCTGAGGAGATTGCTGTCATCGACGAATACCTGTGCGTACGGGAATGTGATCTCCATGGCACGCCTCCTTGTAAAGAATAGATTTTAACAAAATAAAATTCTTTTCATCCATTATATAACACGGCGATGGATTTTTCTACAATGAAAGCATGAAAGAAAGGAGAGCTGTAAAATGCCAAAGGAATTGAAAACCGTAGACGGGGCGACGCTGATGGCCGCCCGGCTTCCGCCCATCCGGTATATGATCGAGGGCCTGCTGCCGCAGAGCCTCCATCTCCTCGCAGGCGCACCGAAGGTGGGCAAATCATGGCTGGCGCTCTGGCTGTGTCTGTGCGTGGCAAAGGGAGAGACCGTGTGGGGATTCGCCGCCGGACAAAGCGATGTGCTGTATCTCTGTCTGGAGGACAGCTATTCCCGGATTCAGAACCGGCTGCTGGATCTCACGGACGACGCACCGGAGAATCTGTATTTCGCCACCATGTCTGAAAAGCTCCGGTCGGGGTTGGAGCAGCAAGTCGAGCATTTTCTTTCGGAGCATCCTGCCACCGGCCTCGTGGTCATCGACACGCTTCAGCGCGTGCAGAATGTTTCCAGCGAGGCAAACCCCTATGCGGGAGACTACCGCGACCTCGGCATTCTGAAAGAGTTGGCGGACCGGAATCACACGGCGGTACTGCTCATCCATCACCTGCGAAAGATGGGCGACGACGATCCGATGAACATGATTTCCGGGACGACCGGAATCAGCGGGGCGACGGATTCCAATTTCGTACTGCGTCGAAACCGCCGCGGCGACAGTTCCGCCACGCTCTACTGCACCGGCAGAGATATCGAATACCGGGAGCTGTCGCTGGAATTCGATCCTGACACACATATCTGGCGGCTGCTTGCGGACAGCGTCACTGCGAAGCCGGAACCGCGCGACGCGCTCATTCCGGTTCTCTCTGATTTTCTTAACGAGTGTAAATCGTTCACCGGCACGGCGACGCAGCTGGCAGAAGCACTGGCGCCGCGGTGTGAAGAGGCGCTGCTGCCCGCAACGCTGACCAAGCGCCTCCTGCGCGGCAGAGAGGAGTTGGCCGCGCGGGGCGTTCGGTTTGAGCTCAGCCGAACCCGCGATCACCGGGAACTGCGGCTGACGCTCGCCGGTGACGGGAGTGACGGCAGTGACGGGAAAAACGATATGGGCTCCGTGTCAAATTTGCCGTCACACCTGTCACAGCCGTCACAAGAGAAACAGCGATGAGAGCAAACGGCACACTCCAACTTGCTGCGCTGCTAAAGGATGCGGGGCGCAAAGCCCTCCCACCTCGGGTGGGGCGAGCAGAGCAGGCGTATATACGCCCGCGCCTCGCCTGTTTTCCGGGCGGAAGCCCGGACCCACTTCCAGTTGCGAGAAACACAATAGCCGGAGATGAGAACACAAAAATGAAAGACAAATTTGAAACCTTCCGAGCCACCGAGAAAGAACGGCAGATGCTGAAGTCTCTGGCGAAGAAGGCAAATATGAGCAAGTCGGATTTCATTCGGCACGCGATTTTCAGCAAAGAGATTGTGGTAATCGACGGCCTCCATGAACTGACCAGGGAGCTGAAAGCCATCGGCAACAATCTCAATCAGCTGACTGTCCGCGCCAACATGGGTCAGCTCCACGCGGTCAATCTGACCGAAACCAAAGACGCCCTCGGCAACATCTTCGACCGGCTCACCATTCTATGCGGCGGCAGTACGCTTCCGGCGTCTGAGCCGGAAGCTCCCGTACCGATCATCATCGATCACCGCCGGCAGATGATGAAGCTGTTCGGAATTAAGGAGAGCGACAATGGCGACTGTTAATTTTATCAAGTACAGAAAGCAGTCTGCGTTCACGCTGCGCGGCGTAATCCAATATGCCTGCCAAAAAAGCAAGACGCTTTTGCCGGACGGCTGCCGTCTCATCACCGGCGTGAACTGCTGTGCCGAAACCGCCGTCTCGGAGTTTCTCTCCACCAAGGCGCAACACAAGAAAACTGGCGACACGCAGTTCTACCACTACACCCAGAGCTTCAAGGTGGGCGAAAACATCTCACCCCAGACTGCGCACAAAATCGCATTGGAGTTCGCTCAGAAAAACTATCCGAACTATGAGGTTCTCGTCGCCACGCACATCGATGCCGCGCACATCCACTCTCACCTGATCGTCAATTCCGTGAGCTTTGTGGACGGCAAGAAGCTGCATCAACCCCCGGATACGCTCCGCAAACTGCGGCTGTCCTCCGACGAGATCTGTCAGGCCCACGGCTTTGATACGCTGCCCATCTACACTTTTGGACGCAGCAAGACGCCCAGCCGCGCTCAGCGGCGAGCGCAGACGCGGGGCAACAGTTGGAAGGACAATCTCCAGCAGGCCATCGATGATGCCATGGCAAGCCGCAGAACCCGTGGGGAGTTTATTCTCGAAATGGAGCGTCGAGGCTATCAGGTCAAGTGGACGGATACACGCAAAACCATTACCTACACCTGTCCCAACGGCAAGCCCTGCCGTGACGACAGGTTGTTCGGTGAGCGCTATTCCAAGGTCAACATGGAGTTGGAGTTCGATTACCGGGAGAAAAAGCAGGTGCCAAACAAGGCCACCGGCTGGGAATGCCAGCGTGGTGCGTTGGAGCAAGAGCCCAAGCCGACGCCGGAGATTTCGATACCCACAAGCGGCAGGAGGCTCACCGACGAGATTCTGCGCCATGCGAAATATCTGGAGCAGGGTGTCAGCGAGGACGACGAGCTGGAAACCATCACCGAGTTGGCGGCGCTCACGGCGCTGTCCTTCGCCGGCGTGTATCTGCTGTTGGATACCATCGCCAACGCCAATCGCGAGAAAATCAACGACGAAAATCTCACCGATTACATTACACAGTTACAGCAGGAGCCGGAGAACTGCGCCGGCTACGAGGACGAGCAGGAACAGCTTGGCTTTACCATGACCATGATGTAACCGGCACAGCCTAATGCGGCAGAAAGGAATGAAATGAGAACTGAATATGAAGAATACCGCGATACCGGAATGGTAGGCATCTACGATCCCGACAAGGCCGTGCTCCGAACGGCAAGCGCAAATGAGGTAACCGCAACCTTCCGTGACACATCCTACTGGCAGCGGGAGGACGGCTTCACAGGCACAAGAGAAATGCTGGTGGGCGGCAAGGTGTTTCACATCACCTCGGTTTTCCCTTCTGAGGTCAAGGCAACACCTACGGACAAGCTGCTCTCCCTTATCGACGCCGATCTTTCAAAAGATGTCCACAGCCCTTGATATTCCAATAGACTTGTGCAAATCGGTACGGTATACTGTTGCTGCCGTACCGGCTTGCCCCGATATGAAGGAGGTAAATATATAATGGCAAGCCAAAAAATCAATATACTTTATGGCAGACTCAGTCAGGAGGACGAGCGTCAGGGAGAGTCCAACTCCATCCACAATCAGAAACTGTTTCTCGAAAAGTACGCCAAGGAAAACGGATTTGAAAACACACTTTTCCTCGCTGATGATGGATACTCCGGCACGAACTTTGACCGTCCCGCATGGAAAAAGATTGTCGAGATGATTGAGCGTGATGAGGTGGCGACCCTCATCGTCAAGGATCTCAGCCGCCTGGGGCGAGAGTATTTGCAGGTGGGACAGTATACGGAATTGTACTTTCCCGAGAAGGGCGTCCGCTTTATTGCGGTGAACGATGGCGTAGACTCTCTGGTGGAAAGCAGCAACGACTTCAACCCCATCCGCAACTGGGCTAACGAACTTCATGCGAAAGACACCAGTAAAAAGGTGCGGGCGATTAAGCGCATGCAGGCCGAACGAGGGGAACGGCTCGGTGGAAAACCTCCCTACGGCTACAAAAAGCGAGCAGTTGACAGCAAGGACATTATTCCGGATGAAAACACCGCCCCTGTGGTTCAGCACATCTTTGAACTGTGTGCATCAGGGAAAGGACCCAGCCAGATTGCCCGTATACTGACAAATGAACAGATTGTCAATCCATCAAACCAATATTACCAAGAAACCGGCGCTGCGGTCACAGGCCTGGATACCACCAGACCATACACATGGGTCCAAAGCACCATCAAGAAGATGCTTGAGAACCCGGTTTATATTGGGCATACGCTTTCCATGCAAAAGACGACCCTCTCGTATAAGAACAAGAAGGCCGTCTATAATCCCGAGAGCGAGCAGGTGTTGGTAAAGAACACACATGAGCCGTTAATCTCCCAAGAAATCTGGAATATCGTGCAGGAAGTTCGCCAGCATAAGCGCCGAGCACCCAAGCACATGGAGGAACCCAATCTGTTCTCCGGCCTCGTCTACTGCGCCGACTGCGGCAAGTATCTGGTGCTCTGCCGCACGGAAAAGATGCGGGAGAATCAATACTACTTCCGATGCTCCACCTATGGGAAGCGCGGCAAGAGTGCCTGCACGCCCCACCAGCTTCGTGAAATGGATTTGAAGCAGGTAGTGCTGGACGACCTTCGTCGGGTCACCCATTTTGCCCGGATGAAGGAGCGACAGTTCGCGGCCTACATCAACCAGAAGAACACGATAGAGCTGCGGCGGGAGATTAACGCGCTGCAAAAGGATTTGGATGCCATGCGTCGAAGAAGCGGCGAACTGTCTGCCCTGTTCAAGCGGCTCTATGAGGACAATGTTCTTGGCCGGGTGACCAACGAGCAGTTCCGTATGCTTTCCTCTGACTACAATGCCGAGCAAAAGGCGTTGGAGGAAGCTATCCCGGAAAAGGAATCGAGGCTGGAAAATTTAAAAGCCTCCGCCGCCAATGTAGACGCTTTCATTGAAAAGGCGAAGCGGTACACCACCATCGACGAGCTGACTCCGGAGCTGCTGCGCCTGTTTATCCAGCGCATTGAGGTTGGAGAGCGCGGCAAGAAGCACTCTCATTCCTCTGGGCAGAGCATCCGCATCATCTACCGCGACATCGGCACGACGGACAGCGCGATGGACGCAGCAGAACAGCAGCCTCACATCGCGGCTGCGATCACAAGTAAAGACGATATTATTAGACTGTTGGCATAAAAACAAGGAGGCGGACGACTTTCGCCGTCCGCCTCATTGTCTGATAATGCTAAGGTCACAAATAGTACCTATCAGCATCAACAGAAACGTCGTGTCTCTTTTTTGGAGCGGGCAACGAGGCTCGAACTCGCTACCTCCACCTTGGCAAGGTGGCGCTCTACCAGATGAGCTATGCCCGCAGAACAGGTTGAATTATAACAAAGGGAGTACTTTTTGTCAACCCCCTTCCTGAATTTTTCAGCCCGTCTCCACATTCATCAAAAATTCGATCAGCCCGGCCTGCCCGGTGGCAGGATAATAGTTCACCGTCCAGGGCTTGTCGTCCGGAATCTCCCACTGCTTCCGCACATCCGCCACGGTCTGCGCCACCTTCTCCGCCTCGCCCTGACCCCAGTAGCCGATGCGCACGGCCAGCTCGCTCTTTCCGTCCCGGACGGCGGCGTTCAGCAGATCCGGCAGGGCCTCCGTGCTGGTGGCGTTCACCACGGACTGGATCTGCTCCGCCGTGCGGCGGTAGCCGATATGGACCGTGACCTCGTAGTATCCCCGCTGGGCCTTGCTCTCCGAGGTGATGTATTCCGCCGCGTAGGCGCCCATGGGGGTTTCCTGCTTGACCTCCGCGGCCGCCCGCTCCAGATCGTCCGCCACGCTGGTGTCGTCCTCGTAATCGTAAAGGCGCACCTGCGCCTCCTCCGTGTGCTGGCCAATCAGAATCAGAAGATCGTTGACGATGTCCTGATAGGTCTCCGCCCGAAGGGTGTCGGCGGACTCGCTCTCCCAGTATTTGCTGGTGTGGGCCTCCACCGTGCTGTACTCCCGGTCCAAAAGCGAGGAACAGCCGGAAAGCAGCAGGCAGCCTGCCGCCATCAGGGCAAGGACGCGCTGTTTCACGGCTGTTCCCCCTTTCAGCTTTTCGTTTGTCCCATCCGGCCGGACGGAGCCGCGGTCCGGCGTCTCAGTTGCCCAGATCCTCGTCGATCAGCACGACCTCCGCCTCCATGCCCTGCATGGGGCCCCACAGCGTCACCATGGCCCGGCAGACGCGCTCGGGGCTCTTGCAGTCATAACAGCGGTCGGCCTTGACGGCGCAGGGCGTCTTTCGGTTGAGCTGCTGGGCGCGGATGGGCGCGGCCACGTTCCGCGCGCGGAAAACAGCCTCGTCATAGCCGGGGGTCAGCTTGTTCCGGCCGATTACATAATAGACCTTCCGGTGGCCGAACAGGGTGCTGGCCACCCGGTTTCCGCACCCGTCGATGTTCACCATCTCGCCGGTCTGGGCCAGCGCGTTGACGGAGGAGAGGTAGATGTCCGCGCCCGCGGCGGCAGCCCGGGCGGCGTTCGCCTCCTGCTTCCAGTGCCAGATGACGGTGTTGTGCGTGCCCAGGCTCTCGTAGAGCCCCAGCTTGTCCAGCGTCCCGGAGCCGCCAAAGCCCACGCTGACGCCGTCGATGGCGCTGTTGAGGTAGGCCGCAGCCTCCGCCCCGGCGGAGAATACCCGAACGGCGTAACCCCGCGCCTCCAGATTTTTCTTGACCGTTTCAAAATCTGCCATGTCAAAGCTCCTCCTTGTTGTATTCTCCGAACCCCTCGCCCAGCACCTCATGGGCGTCGCACACCACCAGGAAGGCCGAGGGGTCGGCATGATGCACGATCCGCTTGATCTGCACGATCTCCCGCTGCTTAAAGGCCACCATCAGCATCTGCTTTTCCTGATGGGAATAGGCTCCCTCGCCGTGCAGCAGCGTAACGCCCCGGTCCAGATCGAGGATCGCGTCGGCCGTCTCCCGCCAGCGGTCGGTGATGACAAAAGCCACCTTGGAGGCGTCCAGGCCGTAGAGCACGGTGTCCATCACTCTGGACGACACAAAAAGCGCCACCAGGCCGTACAGCGCTGCCTCCACTTTTCCAAAGGTGAGCGCCACCAGCACCAGCACCACGAAATCCGGCACGATAATGAGTTTTCCCATGGGCAGCCAGGGAAAGCGCAGCTTCAAAAGCCGCGCCACCACGTCGGTGCCGCCGGTGGTGGCCCCCTGCGCAAACACGATGCCGAAGCCCACGCCCATGACGGCGCCGCCGCAGAGGCTGGCCAGCATGGGGTCCATGGGGGCGAAGGTGTGAAAGGCGGCGATGATGTCGATGGCGGCCGAGGACAGCGCCATGGAAAAGAGCGAGGACGCCAGCAGATGGAACCCGATGAGCTTCCAGCCGGCGATGAACAGCGGAATGTTCAGCAGCACCGTCAAAAGGCCCACGGACAGAGCGGGCGCCAGGGCGTTGATGACCTGCGCAAGACCGGTGACGCCGCCCATACCGACCATGTTGGGTACGAAGAACCAGTCGAAGGCCAGAGCGAATACACACGAACCCACGGCGATGAGCGTATAGCTTTTGAGCAGCTGTTTCACTCTGTTCCCCCCTGATCGGGCGGCTCTCCGCCGTCCAGCGTCAGCTGTTTTTCCTCGGCGTCCTCCTCACGCACCAGCGCACCGGCGGCGGGCAGGGAGCGGACGCGGTAACGGGTCAGGTTGACGATGCCAGTCTCCGCCGGCGGGCAGACCCGGGCCACGCGGCGGTTCTTTTTGAGATTCATTACCTGCACGCCCTGGGTGGTACGGGTGGTCTTGGGCGTCAGAAGGGCGGTGTGGAAGATCAGCGCCCTGGGCTCGTCGGAAAAGACCGCCAGCTCCAGATCCTCCCGCAGCTCCATGATCGCCGTCAGCGGGCTTTTGTCGGAGTAGGCCCCGGTGAGCCTGCGGCGGTTGGAGGCGGTCTGGTAGGCCGTCAGATCGACCCGCGCGGCCTTGCCGTTTTCAAAGAAGAACAGCAGCCCGCCGGAGTAATCGCCGGGCAGCAGGGCGCGCAAAACGTTTTCGCCCTCGTCCATGCCCAGTTTTGCCGGCAGATAGTCGCCCAGCACGCTGGCCTTGGTGTCGTCAAACTCGCTCAGGCGGGTCTTATAGACCTGACAGCGGTCGGTGAAGAACATGATCTCGGCGCAGTTGGAGCTCTCAAAGCTCTGGCGCTCGCCGTCTCCGTCCTTGTACTTCTGCTCTCCGCTCATGCGCAGGGACTGGGGCGTGATCTTCTTGAAATAGCCCTCCCGGGAGAGGAACACGTTCACGGGGTAATCCTCCGCGCCGCTCTCCTCCTCCGGCTCGTCCAGCTCGTCGCCGTAGATGATGGCGGTGCGCCGGGGCTCGGCGTATTTCTCCTTCACCTGCTCCAGCTCGCCGATGACGATCTTTCGGACCCGGGCAGGCGTGGAGAGAATCTCCTCCAGATCTCCGATCTCCGCCTCCAGCGCGGCGGTCTCCTCCACCCGCTTGAGGATAAATTCCTTGTTGATGTTGCGCAGCTTGATCTCGGCCACGTATTCGGCCTGCGTCTGGTCGATGCCGAACCCGATCATCAGGTTCGGCACCACCTCGGACTCCTGCTCGGTCTCCCGGATGATGCGGATAGCCTTGTCGATGTCCAGCAGGATGCGTTTGAGTCCCTTGAGGAGATGCAGCTTCTCCCGCCGACGCTCCAGCACGTAGTAGACCCGTCTCCGGATGGATTCGGTGCGCCAGGCGGTCCATTCCTCCAAAATCTGCCGCACGCCCAGCACCCGGGGCATCCCCGCGATCAGGACGTTGAAGTTGCAGGGAAAGGAGTCGGCCAGCGTGGTCTGACGGAACAGCTTGGTCATCAGCTTGTCGGGGTCCACGCCCCGCTTGAGGTCGATGGTCAGCTTCAGGCCGGAGAGGTCGGTTTCGTCGCGCATGTCGGCGATCTCCTTGGCCTTGCCCGCCTTGATGAGCTCCGCCACCTTGTCGAGAATCGCCTCGATGGTGGTGGAGTAGGGGATCTCGTAAATCTCGATCAGATTTTCCTCTTTGACATAGCGGTATCTGGCCCGGACCCGGACGCTGCCCCGGCCCGTGTCGTAGACGTCCCGCAGGGCGGCGGGGTCGCAGATCAGCTCGCCGCCGGTGGGAAAATCGGGGGCCAGCAGGGTCTCCGTCAGATCGCACTCGGGATTTTTGAGGTAGGCAATGGTGGTGTCGCACACCTCGCCCAGATTGAAGCCGCAGAACTGAGAGGCCATGCCCACGGCGATTCCGGAGTTGGCCGACACCAGAATGTTGGGGAACGAGGTGGGCAGCAGGGCGGGCTCTTTCATGGTGTTGTCGTAGTTGTCGATGAAGTCCACCGTGTCGGCGTCAATATCCCGGAAAATTTCGGCGCAGACGGGGGCGAGCTTGGCCTCCGTATAACGGGAGGCAGCGTAGGCCATGTCGCGGGAATAGACCTTGCCGAAGTTGCCCTTGGACTCCACAAACGGCGTCAGCAGGGCGCCGTAGCCCCGGGACAGGCGCACCATCGTCTCGTAGATGGCGGCGTCGCCGTGGGGGTTGAGGCGCATGGTCTGCCCCACGATGTTGGCGGACTTGGTCCGCCCGCCGGTCAGCAGGCCCATCTTGTACATCGTATACAGGAGCTTTCGGTGGGAGGGCTTGAAGCCGTCGATCTCCGGAATGGCGCGGGATACGATGACGCTCATGGCGTAGGGCATATAGTTGACTTCCAGCGTGTCGGTGATGGCCTGTTCCACCACGGAGGCGTGAAGCCCCATCACGTTGGGATTGTTGACTTTTTCCGAGCCCTCCGCGGGCTTCTTTTTCTTCGGCATAAACGTTGATTCCTCACTTCAGAATTTCCCTGCCGGGACGGCCTCCCGTCCCGGCAGGGCAGTGCGCGGCCAGTGCTCAGGCGGCGGTCTGAGGCGCCAGCGCGGAAAGGCTGCTCATATCGCCCAGATCCACCACGACCGCGCCGGCGGGAGGCTGTGTGGCGGGCGTCTCGGAGGTGGGCGTCATGGCAATGGTCAGCGCGTATGTGGCGCTGCCCAGCGTGCCCATATCCAGCTTCATATTGATCTTGCCGCTGCTGGCGGTCACGTTCATGGTTCCGGAAGCGGTCATGTCCAGGCCGGCTTCCCCGGCGGTGGAGAGAGCGATGTTAAAGGCGATGTCCATGGACCCGTCGGCGTTGGCGGTCAGGGTCACGTTGAAGGTCTTGAAGGGCAGGCTGGCGGCGTCCGCGCCCAGAATCTTGGTCAGCGCGGCGGAATCCATCGTCCACTTGGAGGAGGTGCCGCTCTGCACGGACTTGCCGTCGCCCAGGAAAGCGGTCAGCGCGGTGCTGGTCTCACGGACGGTGTCATAGAGTCCGGCGGCCAGCGTGGAGTCCTCGGAGGCCGAGGAGCGGCAGGCGGCATAGATCAGCGTGCCCACCGTGGACTGGCTCCCGGCGGAAAGGCCCAGGGAATCCAGGCCCAGGGAGAGCTTGTACCACGCAGAGGCGGAGGCGCCGGTCAGAGCAGACAGCGCCGGCAGATTCACGTACATGGCGTCGTCCGTCAGGCTGCAAATGACCTGGAAGGAGACATTGGAAAGCGTGGAGCGAAGTGCCGTAACCTGCGCGGAGGTCATGGTGCCGGCCTTTACGGCCGCGTCCAGCCCCATCATGTCCGCAAGGGAGGAGGCGTCCGCGGTCCCCTTCATCTCCACGGCGGTGGCGGAGGAAATCATGGTCAGATTGAGCTTCAGGGCGGCGGTGACGGCCTTTCCGCTCTCATCTTTCAGATTCAGTCCGATATCGTAGACGGCGGAGGACTTGTAGTTCTTGCTGGGATCGCTGGCGACTTTCTTCAGTGCCGCGTTGAGCTGGGTGAAATTCTTGTCCGCCTCCGCGATAAGCGTCTTGCTGTCCACCAGTACGGCGGAGCGCTTGGCGCTGTCCCACAGCACGTCATAGCCCAGCGCCTGCGCGAAAAAGCGCACGGGCACATAGGTGCGGCCGTTGACCACATAGCAGGCCGCGTCCATCTGAACGGTCCGGGTACCGCTGGCGTCCTTGACGGTGACGGCGGTGCCGCCGGCCTGGAAGCTCAGCTCGGCGCCGTTCACCTGGCAGGTGATCGTGCCGTCCTGATAGGCGACCGTGCCGCCCAGAGACTCCACCAGCGCCCGATAGGGCACCATGGTGCGTCCGCTCTTCAAAACGGGCTGAGCATCCGGGAAGGCGACAGACTTTCCGTCCAAAACGACACCCACGGTTTGGGAGGCGGCCCCGGCGGTCTTTGCCCCGGCAGTCGTCTGCGCTGCCAGCGCGGGAACCGACAGGCTCAGTGCCAATGCCAGCGTCAGCGCGAGGGAAATCAGCTTTTTCATATTCTTCTCCTTTTTTGCGCCCCTGCGCAAATCCGATATTTTCAGAACGCGGAGGCAGTCTGAAAGCAGGAATCTCAGCCTGTCCCGCGGGTTCTGCCGTTTTGAGGGCGTCTCCGGCCCGTCAGGAGATGTCCGCCATTTCCAGGTACTTGTATCCGTTCTCCGCGATATGGTCCTTCCGGCCCTGCAGGTTGTCTCCCAGCAGCAGGTCGAACACCCGTGCCGTCTCCTCCACGTCGGAGGGACGCACGCGGATCAGCCGCCGGGTGGCGGGATTCATGGTGGTCAGCCACATCATGTCCGGGTCGTTCTCGCCCAGTCCCTTGGACCGATCCACCTTGACGCGCTTGCCCTCCAGCCCCTTGAGGATGTCGGTCTTCTCCCGGTCCGAGTAGGCGAACCAGGTCTTGTCGCCGCAGTTGATCTCGAAAAGGGGCGTCTCGGCGATATAGACGTAGCCCTCCCGGATCAGGGTAGGCGTCAGGCGATAGAGCATGGTCAGGATCAGCGTACGGATCTGAAAGCCGTCCACGTCGCCATCGGTGCAGAGGATGACCTTGTTCCAGCGCAGATTGGCGAGGTCGAAGGAGGCCAGCTCCTTAACGTGCTTGTCCCGCACCTCCACGCCGCAGCCCAGCACCTTGATGAGGTCGGTGATGATCTCGCTTTTGAAGATGCGGGCATAGTCCGCCTTCAGGCAGTTGAGAATCTTGCCCCGCACGGGCATGATGCCCTGATACTCAGCGTCCCGGGAGAGCTTGACGCTGCCCAGAGCGGAGTCGCCCTCCACGATATAGATTTCCCGGCGGTCGGCGTCCCGGGACCGGCAGTCCACGAATTTCTGGACGCGGTTGGCGATGTCGATGCTGCCGGAGAGCTTCTTCTTGATGTTCAGCCGGGCCTTCTCCGCGCTCTCTCTGGAGCGCTTGTTGATGAGCACCTGCTCGGCGATCTTCTCCGCGTCGAAGGGATTTTCGATGAAATAGACCTCCAGGTTGCTCCGCAGGAAGTCGGTCATGGCCTCTTGGACGAACTTGTTGGTGATGGCCTTTTTCGTCTGGTTTTCATAGGAGGTCTGGGTGGAAAAATTGTTGGACACCAGCACCAGGCAGTCCTCGATGTCGTTCCATGTGATCTTGGACTCGCTCTTTTGATACTTGTTCTGCTGGCGCAGGTAGGCGTCCACCGCGGAGACGAAGGCGGACTTGGCGGCCTTTTCCGGGGAGCCGCCGTGCTCCAGCCAGGAGGAGTTGTGGTAGTGCTCGATGACATTCACCCGGTTGGAAAAGCAGCAGGCGGCGGACAGTTTGACCTTGTACTCGGGCTTGTCCTCCCGGTCCCGGCCGCTGCGCTCCGCCTGCCAGAAGACCGGCGCCGTCAGGCCGTCGCTTCCGGCCAGCTCCGCCACATAATCGGCAATGCCGTTTTCATATAAAAATTCCTGCGTCTCAAAGCCGCCCGCCGTCTGATCGCGGAAGCGGAACGTGATCCCGGCGTTGACCACCGCCTGACGCTTGCACACGTCGGCATAGTACTCGGCAGGGATGTCGATGTCGGTGAACACGTCCAGATCGGGCAGCCAGTGGGTGCGGGTGCCGGTCCGCTTGCGGGTCAGGGGCGTCTTTTCAAGCTTGCCCGCCAGCTCGCCCCGCTCAAAGTGCAGGCGGTACTCAAACCCGTCCCGCCAGACCGTCACGTCCATGTAGCGGGAGGCGTACTGGGTGGCGCAGGCGCCCAGGCCGTTCAGGCCCAGCGAGTATTCATAGTTGTCCCCCGACAGATTGTCGTACTTTCCGCCGGCGTACAGCTCACAGTACACCAGCTCCCAGTTGAAGCGGTTTTCCTTGGCGTTCCAGTCCACGGGACAGCCCCGGCCCGCGTCCTCCACCTCCACGGAGTGATCGGCATAGCGGGTGACGGTGATGACGCGCCCGTGGCCCTCTCTCGCCTCGTCGATGGAGTTGGAGAGGATCTCGAACACCGCGTGTTCGCAGCCCTCCAGTCCGTCGGAGCCAAAAATAACACCGGGGCGGCGGCGGACCCGGTCCGCACCGCGCAGGGCGGAGATGCTCTCGTTGCCGTAATCTTTTTTCGCTGCCATTCGATATCCTCCCGGGTAAAAGTTCTCCGGCACAGCGGCCGAAATTCAGTATTTTTTTGCAACGGCTGCCAGGCAAAGCAAACCGCAGCCATGCCGGGACTTGCAGGGCGTTTTCTGCTTTGTTCGCGCGCAAGGCTTTTGAGCGTTTTTAGTCAAAAATCTTGCGCGGCCGATTTTCGGCGCGTGTCCGCAAATCCGCTCAGGCAGTCATCCATGTATCTGCTGCGGAAAAAATCTGCCGCTTTTTCCGTTTCAAAGGACAAGCATTGTCCTTTTGGCAAACGCGCTTTGAAGATCATTTGTTCAGAGGATATTATTGTAACACAGCCCGGCCCGCCCTGCAAGCGCCCGATGGCCTCCCGCCGCCCCGGCGGCGCGTTTTCCGCGCTTTTCGCCCCGCGCGCAGAGCGCAGCGGCGTTTCCGTGCTGGAAAGCGGTGCGCGGGGGGATTTTCCCCGGGTGTCCGGGCGATTTCTTCCAAAAGCCGCTCCAGGGGGAAGTGTGTGCTGTTTTCCCGAAAAAGTTTCACTTCATTTCTTCGCCATAATGCGCCTGTCACCTTCATAATCTGTTCATACAAAGGCGTTTTGCACATTTTCCACAGAGTTATCCACACGATTATGTTAACCCAAAATCCGCCGGAAAATTGCAAAAAATCGGCCCGTCCGCCACGGCGGCTTCCCTGGCGCAAAGCGGCAAAAAATCCGCCGGGGCAGCCCGAAGAAAGAGCCGTCCCGGCGGAGGAAACTGTACCGCGATATTTACGCCTTCAAGGATTCCAGCAGTTTTGCAAAATCGGCGTAGTCCCTGTCCCACTGCTGGTAGGCGGAGTCGCTCCGCCGGTCGGGGAGCGTAAAATTCTCCGAGAGATACTCCCCCAGATAGGCGGTTGCTTTTACCGCTCCCTTGTAATTCAGGTGCGAGCCGCCGTCAGCGGAATCCCGGTTCCAGTTGATCTGCGTTTTCATATCCTCGTTCAGATCGAGAAACGTAACGTCATTCTGTTCCGCCAGCTCCGACACGGCGTTGTGCTTTTTGGAGTCCCAGCCGGCGAAATCCGGCATGGCCAGCAGCACCACCTGAGAGCCGTGGCTGCGGCAGATCTCAATGCACTTGCGCAGCTCGATGCGGTTGAGAAAATTGATGGGCGAAGCCGCGCTGTCCGGCTTCATATACTCCTCCACGTCGCCGGTCTGCACGGTTCCCCGGCGCAGAAGATAGCCCTTGGTGACGGAGTGCTTCTGGGCGCCCCAGTTGGCGAATTTGCTGGGCGCCAGGTTCCGGTGGAACGTCACCACGGGGAATACCCGGGCGATCTGGGCCTTCACCATACAGTCGAGATTCTGGGCGTCCGTCGTGTCCCGGAAGAGATTGCCCACCTCCAGCAGCACCACCCTGGGGGATTGGCGGCGGTAGATGCGGTTGAGGTAGTTCACCGTTTCCGAGACCCGCTGGGCCGGCTCGCCCCAGGCGTAGCCGGCATATCCGTAGCTGTTCCACCACTCCAGCGGCATGATGCCGCTGTATATGTCGCTGGTGCCGATGGCCAGCACGTCGATGGAGTTGTCCGGCTCATAGAAAATGCCGCTGGCCGAATAATTGTAAAGAGGGTTTTTGCACCGGTCCAGCGCCATGGAGAGGTCGGACAGCGCGCCCAGCACCGCCGCCATGACCGCAAGGAAGAGCATGGTTCGCCACAGGTGCGGGTGGGCGGAAAAACGGTTTTTCATAGAGCCCCCTTAAAACTGCGCGTAGATGAAGTCCACCGTGCCGAAGCCGGGGCCGTAGGCGCCCGCCACGATCACGAGAACGACGGCGGCAAGATAAATGCTCCAGCGCACAGGAAGCGGCCGGTCGGCAATGCGCTCACGCAGGGGCACTCCCCGCTCCTTGAGCACGTCCGCGATCATCACCAGAACGGCGCCCGCCGCCACAATGGCGGCCTGCCCCGCGGGCAGTCCCTCCTTCGTCAGGATCTGCGCAACGGTTTCCCCGCCGTTCCCCCCGTTTTGGAAGAGGGCGAGGAACATCCCCCAGGCCGCGTGAAGATTGGCCGCCCGGAAGATCATCATGCCCAGATTGACGAAAACGAACGTGCGCAGCATCTGAAAGACCCGGTAGCCCGCCTGCTCCCGGCTCAGGTGAAGCAGCGCCAGCAGCCGGACAAAGGCCGGCTCCAGCAGCATCCCCAGCGCGGTGATGGCGTAATAGTAAAGTCCGTAGACGATGTACTTCCACTCCGCGCCGTGCCAGACGCCGTTGCCGAACCACACCGCCAAAAGCGCGGCCAGGGCCGGCAGGGTGGCGGCATAATAGGCGTTGAGGTGCTTGCGGCTGTTTTTGCTCAGCGTCTGGAAAGAGCGGCTCAGGGAGATGGGGTAGAAGATATAGTCCCGCAGCCACGCGCCCAGCGTGATGTGCCAGCGCCGCCAGAAATCGTTGACGGACACGGCGAAAAACGGCTGGGTAAAGTTCTGCGCCAGGTGGATGCCGAACAGCTCCGCGCTGCCGCGGGCAATGTCCACGCAGCCGGCGAAGTCCATATAGATCTGAAAGGTATAGAGCAGAATGGCCAGCGCGATGATGCCGCCGCTGTAAGACTGGTAGTGGTCAAAGAGGTTGCCCACGCACCGGTCCAGCCGGTCCGCCAGCACCACCTTCTGGAAAAGCCCCCAGACGATGAGCTGCGCGCCGAAGCAGAACTGACGGTAGTCGAAGGAATGACCCTGCGCCACCTGCTCCCCCAGCTGTCCGTAGCGGGAGATGGGGCCCTCGGTGATGACAGGGAAAAACATCAAAAACGCCAGCAGTTTCCAGTAGTTCTCCTGCGCCCGGCAGGTCCCCTGGGACACGTCCACAAGGTAGCTGACCGCCGAGAGCGTGTAGAAAGAGATCCCCAGCGGCATCATCAGCCGAAGGGCGGGGACGGCGGCGGAGAGTCCCATCGTCCGGAAGAGGAGGTTCAGGTTGGAGCCCACGAAGTTGAAATACTTGGTAAAAAACAGCACGCCGAACGCAACGACGCAGACGGCGGCCAGCGTCCGGCTGTTGCGCCGGTCCGTGTCCGCCTTGAGCTGCCGCCGCTCCTCTTTTTCAAGAGCGGCTTTCTTTTCCTGATACGCGCGCTTGCGTCCGTCGATCCGCCGCGCGCCCCAGTAGACCACGGCTGCGGTGGCAGCCAGGACCACGATGAGCTGCCGGCTGGAGATGAGGTAGAACACGGTGCTGGCCGCCAGCAGTACGACCCACCTGCGCCGCAGCGGCGTCAGGTAGTAGGCCAGGACCGCGCCCCCCAGAAACAGCAGGACGTACAGCCAGGAATTGTACTGCATATTACTCCTCGTCCTGGACTTTTTTCACCATGGCGTAAATGGTCTCGGCGGAGCGGAAATTCTCCGGCTTGATATAGGGCAGCGTGATCTCGATGTCAAAGGCGTCGTTCAGCTCCGACACCAGCATCATGATCTCCAGCGAGGCCAGAATATGATCTTCAAAGAGGTTCTTTTCCTGATGATAATCCACGCCGGGCTTGATCTCCTCCAGAATCTTGATAACTTCCTCCATAACGGCAGTCCTCCTATAATTCCTGATAGTGTTTTTTGAGATAGGCGCGGTCGATTTTCCCGTTGGCGTTATACGGCATGGCCTTGAGCCGGATCAGGCGGTTGGGCAGCATATAGGCGGGCAGTTTTGCCCGCAGCCGGGCCATCAGGGCGTCCGTGTCAGCCTTGCCCTGATAGAGCAGCACAATCAGGTCCCGGTCGGGGTCGTAGACGCAGACGCACGCGGAGATTCCCTCCGCCGCCCCGGCGTTGGCCTCGATCTCTCCCAGTTCGATGCGATAGCCCATGTGCTTGATCTGGAAGTCCCTGCGTCCGAGATACAGCAGGTTTCCGTCCTCGCCCCGGGAAACCAGGTCGCCGGTGCGGTAGAGCGTCTCCGGCCACGCGGTGTTGAGAGGGTTGGGCACAAAGGCGGCCCGGGTTTTTTCCGGGTCGTTATAATAGCCGTCCGCCAGGAACGGACCGCCCACATACAGTTCTCCTGTCTCCGCTTCGCGTCCCTCACCGTCCAGGACCAGGGCGCGGCAGTTGTCGCAGGGGCGGCCGATGGGCAGGGTCTCCGTGTCCTCGAACTCCCGCTCCACCACATAGTACGTGCAGATATCCGTGGTCTCCGTGGGGCCGAACAGGTTCGCGAACAAAAGTCCCGGGAAGTTTTTCCGCCAGTAGTTGAGCTGCTTGATGGGCATAACCTCGCCGGCAAAAAGGACTTTTTTAAGGTGCTCGGGTCTTGCGTAGGCAAAGGTGTCCCAGTTGGCCACGATGCACAGCGCGGAGGGCACCCAGTAAATCGTGTTGATCTCCCAGCGGTTCATGTACTCCATGAGCATCAGTGGGAAGGAAAAGAGCTTTTTGGGAATGATCTGGAGCCTGGCCCCGGTCCGCAGGGTGCTGTACAGGTCCGTCACGGACATACTGAAGTAAAACGGCGTCTGACTGCCGAACACCGTGTCCGCGTCGATGCCGAACGTATCGATCACCCACTGGGAGTATGCGATCACCGCCCGGTGACTCACCACCGTTCCCTTGGGCCGTCCGGTGGAGCCGGAGGTATAGAGCGCGTACAGGGGGTCCCGTTCCGTCATCTCCCGGCGGACCTCGGCGAGGAAATCCTCCCGCACCGGCTCCTCCAGCGCCTCCTCATATTCGATCACCGGGCCGTCCAGCGCCAGCGCGCGGGCCGCCTCCAGATGCGCCCGGTCCGCGATCAGCGCGGCGGGCCGCAGCGTTTCAAAAATACGGCCGATCCGGTCGGCGGGCATCAGGCTGTCCAGCACAACATAGAAGTTGCCGCTGTACGCCACGCCCAGAAAAGCGGCGACGCACGCAGGCGTCTTGTCCAGCAGCACCGCCACCGGCTGGCGGCGCGCGCCCAGCTTCCCCACGCAGCAGCCGATCCGCCGGGCCTGCTCCGTCAGCTCCCGATAGGTGAGCGCGCTCACATCGTCGGCCACGGCGACGCGGTCCGGGTACTGCCGGGCGCTCTGCTCCAGACAGCAGAGAATATTTTTCAAAGGAAAGGCCTCCTCTGTCCCCTTTGGGGAAAGTGAGAACGGACGGCGCAAAAGCCGGCCGCCCGCCCGAACTGTATTACTTTTATTAGTACAGCAACTCAATGTAGCATACCGGCGGGATTCTGTCAAGTAGGCGCAAAAGATTCTTTTTCCGCCGCCCCGTTTTTTGTATTTTCCGCCGTTCCGCATTATAGCACAGATCAAAAAAAATTAACAGATATTTTATATTAAGGTAAAAAAAGTGCGTTTTGTTATCTCGAAAGAAAGCGCCGCTGAAGAAAAAAGCGCGTCCGGAGAGGAAGTTCTCCTCCCGGACGCGCCAAGGCCCCTAAAACGCCGGGAAACCCGGCGCCCAACC
>Ga0183101_1000216_pt13 | contig 24463 bp, 27 predicted proteins | sample Biomet3_FD_127790 | JGI IMG/M metagenome (GOLD analysis project Ga0183101, IMG submission 127790) | Microbial communities from bioreactor (seeded with sewage sludge) at LBNL, California, USA - Biofuel metagenome 3 | ecosystem: Engineered > Bioreactor > Anaerobic > Unclassified ...
TTGCCGGGCCGGCGCGGGTCAGCTGCGCAAGCTCGTAAAGCGTGATCTCGCGGTCGAGTTCTGCAAGGGTCGTTGCATCGATAACCTTGTCTGCATGTTTGAACGAGTTCAGGTACGCGTCGCGGATCTTTTTACTCATCAGCCATGAGTACACACGCGGGTAGCGGGTGAACGGGCCGGCGTTCGGGTGATCGGTGGTGATAAAGCAGCGCATCGGATCCTTTGCATAGAGCGCGAGCTCAAGGCCGATTGCCCACTGGATGCAGTTGACCGTAATGTTCGGGCTATAGATGTAGGGCACGACACCTGCGGCCGTCTCGAGTTCGACATCCACGTTGAACCACTTGAGGTGGTTTAAGGCATGGAGGTGGTGCTCGAACGGGCCGTCGGCTGTCATCGTGGTGGTCTCGTCCATCGTGACGTTACCGGTATCCATGGTGAGGTTCTTGTGCCCGTTTACGTAGTCCATGACCTCTTTTGCTTTCGAGCAGATATTGGCAAAGCTGTCGCCCCCGTAAGAATGGAACTGGAGGTGGGTAGAGTGGAGGACCTGCTCGCGGCCGAAATTGTTTTTGGGTCGGATCCCATCTGCGAGCCGGAGCGTTTCGAGCGTGACCGCGTAGTTCCCGGGATTGCCGAGATCGTTCTGGTGTACGTGGAACGAGTGGGGAAGGCCGAGGTACTCGTTTGCCTTCATAAGGCCGGTCACAATCTCTGCGGGAGTTATATCGAAGTACGGCACCGGGTCGTGGATGCTTAAGCAGTTGAGGCCCCACGCCCATGCTTCCGTGCCGCCGGGATTGACGCATTTGATGCCGTACCCCTTGGTCTGCCGGAGGATCCAGGCGATGTATGCTGCCGCATTGTCGATCTCCTGGTTTTTCAGGTACTCTAAGATGAACCAGTTATTCCCGAAGACCGGGAGGGCTGCTTCATCGATGATGGGTGTATCCTGGATCTCTGCGTGCACGTGACGGGCGTACATCGGGGGCATTGCGGCCTCCATGACAAAGCCAAATCCCATCCGTGCATATTCGTACCCGGTCTTAAAGACCGTCGGGATGGATTTGCCGCCCTCGATCCGGGTAATGCCCGGCACTTTATGGGAGTCGAAATGCTTGTCCTCGGGGCGGTACCAGCGGCCGGCATTTACCTTGGGGCCTGCCACGTGGGAGTGGATATCGAGCGCCCCGGCCATGACGGTCATGTCCGAAGCATCGATGACCTTTGCCGAGGGCCCGACCGTCTCGACGATCCTGCCGTCTTTTATGGCGATATCCTTCTTGTCGCCCCGGATGCCCTGGACCGGGTCAAAGACGTGTCCGTTTTTGATGAGAAATTCTGGCATTTACGTCCCGCCTCTGGTGAAAAGTTTTCCTGCACGTGCCCCGGGTTTATTCCTGTCCGCTGGTGCGGATCTGAGCGAAATCACAAAACGCAGCATAATATCCCGGGCGAACCGGCCTGCACTCATTCCTGCAGTTTTGCAGGACAAACGGATCGGTACGGTTTTTTCTGTTTGCTGCATTGTCCCTCATTTCCCGGGTAATCCGCAGGCATCGCGGATTACCTCTACTGCACCCATGATCTGTTCGGCAGGAGCGGCCCTGATTTTTGCAGGAAAACCCTTGAACGATGGTTCGCCCGTAGAATAGGTATACGAAGGGACAAGCCGGTTTGCCCACGGGCCCATCGGGATATGGGCAAGGCCGGGTACGAGATCCTCCCGGGCCCTTACCGCTTTTAAGACAACACTTCCCACCGGGCTCGTGACCCTGACATTAGTATTCTCCCGGATGCCCAACCGTTTAAAATCCTGGGGATGCAGCTGGACGATCGTACAGGCATCGAAATATTTTTGGGAAGTCCTGCCTGCTTCCACACCCACGCCCTGCTGAATGGTACGGCACGTGATAATATTGACGGTGATTTCACTCTCTGCCATTCTGTAGCCTCAATCCCTGTTTCACGCCATGTTTTATTGTTGTGCAAAAAGGTGTCCGTACTTTTGCCGGAATACGGATACCGGGAATACGACAGGAACCGGTCACTCCGGATTACAAAGGAGAGTTCCCTTGCAGCCGGGCAGGTACACTTTTCCTTTTCCCGACCGGTACTTTTAACTTCAATAATGGTTTTTCATAGGATATAACAAATGGTTACCGGGCATTTTCCCGGTAACGGATATTCCATAACCGTTAGGATGGACTCAAACACAGGGACTCCTTCAGGGAGTCTTGTTTTGCTTTTCTTTTGCCGGTGGCTTTCTCTCGATCTTTATCTCGCACTGCCTGTCACCGGTGCAGAGTGCCCGCACGAAACGGCCTTCGAACTCTTTATTGAGGAGCGGGACGGCAGTGAGGACAAGGGCCATGCAGCGGGCAAAGGAGTGCTCGCAGTCGGTTGCAAGCGTGCAGCTGTGGACAAGGAACGGACAGCGCTTGACCACAATCACGGCCCGGTCGTCCGAGAACGCGATCGTTTCGGCACCGAGATCCGGGCCAAAGAGCACGTACAGCCCAGCCTGCACTGCCTTTCCTGTCTCTTCAGCGTTCCGTACCGGAAGCGAGCAGTCGTGCGCGACCGTGACAACAGACCGGGCAAGTTCCATCCAGATCTCGCGTTCGAGCGGCCCGTACTTTTCCCTGAGCGCTTCGCGGAAGGCAATATCGTACAGTGCCGGCAGGGTCGCGGCGCACTGCGAGGCAAACCGCCATTTTGCCCCGTCGGGGATCTCTTTTCTGTCCGCCATGGTTGTACGGGAATTTGTACAAGGGGGATAATCAATCTGGTGATAAAGACATTTTAAGCAGCAGTCCGACTATCGCACCGGTAAAACAAAGGACAAAAAGAAAAGTTGAAGGGAGCATGAATGCTCCCTTGAAGAGGTGGTGGATTCCTGATGGATTCTTTTGGGGTCTTTATGAGAAGATAATGCGGGAAGGTCCTGATTTCCTGCATTATCCGGACAAGGCCCTCCTGCCGGATCCGTTATTTGCCCGGTTTTTACAGGTTCCTGCCAGCGGGGTGGTATGCCGGCCAGGTTCTGTATTTTTTTGTTTCCCGGGAACAGAGGACAGGGGCACATAGTCCTTGAAATGTCTGCGACCTGTCTTTTTTTTATTCCGGACAGGCCAGAGGAAACATGATGGTGATTTCGTTCTGGTTTTCTTTTTTTATCATCCCCTTTCTTGTCAGTTTTTCCTTGCTTACCGGAGCCTGCAAAGGGCCGCACGGTTTAGTGGATCCCCGCGGCCATCCCGATCGAAAGTGCCGCGAAACTAAAGATGAAGAGTGCGGCATAGTATACCATCGGGGTTTTCATTCCTGATCTTCTCCGGTTGTTTCTTGTTGTTCCTGCAGGTGCCTTCCTGTTGTAAGGCACCACGTAATCTATATTTTACATTTTGTGTTAAATGCTTTCTGAGCGTGACATCGCCTGTACCGCCGGAGTTTTCACATTATTCCTTAAGCCGGTACCTGCCCCGGTTTTTAACAAGGAAGCCTTCGGTTTCGAGCGCCGCAAGGATCCGCTGTACCCGCGCCGGGTCCTCGCCAAGATCTGCCAGGATCTGTTTTTCAAAAACTCCGCTGCGCCCGACAAGCATTGTTAGTATCCGGCCACGGATCCTTCGGTCCGATCCGGTAAACGGCGCCTGTTTTACGTATGCGGTGCTCCGCCGGTTCGGGTTCGGCACCGTTTTCTTGAGCGCGGTGCCGTAGTCCATCAGGGCCCAGTACCATTCCCGTGAATTTTTCCTGTCGAGCGCACGCGCCACGAGCGGGAGGATTGCGCTGTCGTCAACGCTGATCTCGCCCGGGAAAAATGCATGGATGAAGACCCGGCGGATGTTGGTCTCGATAAAAACAACCGGGGCGTTGAATGCGAACGCACAGATGGACGAGGCAGTGGCCGGGCCGATACCGGGGAAGGTTGCGAGCACCTCCGGATCGCGGGGGAGCGTACTGCCATATTCACTGACAACTTTTTCCGCGCATTTTTTCAGTGAGATGGCCCTCCGGTTGTATCCCATTCCCTGCCACGCGGCGATGACCGCACTCTGCGGGGCCTGCGCGAGCGCGGCAAAGTCCGGAAAGGCGGTAAGGAACTCCGGGTATTTTTCGGTAACGCGCCCGACCTGCGTCTGCTGGAGCATGATCTCGGAGACAAGGATTCGGTACGGATCGTCCGTGTGGCGCCAGGGCATATCGTGACGGCCGTGCTGCTGGTAGAAGGCGAACACCCGTTTCTGGAACGCGGCGATCTCTGCATCGGTTGGGAGTTGTAATCGTTCCGGGCCGGGCAGGACAAGAGACTGCTGGACGGACTTTTTCATAGGGGATCCGGGAATATTCCAGTAGCGTATTCCGGGCCGGAAAATAAGGGTGCGGATCGCTGCATGCCCGAAGATTATTGCAGGACTTGTTGCCTTAACCGGGTGGATCCCCGCGTGAGATAACCGGTTATTTTTCCGGGATCGCCCCAATTCCCTCCGGCCCGGGGTCCCGGTCATCGGAAAATTCCCGGCAGGCAAGGAGCGCAAGGAACGGGAGCGCGAGTATCCAGTAATGCAGGTACTGCCGGATAAAGAGCGTCCCGATGAAAAGTACCGCAAACAAAAAAAGAGCTTTTTCAAAAGGCGACCGGAGGCCCCGCCGGATTACGCTTGCAAGGGCAAACAAAAGGGCCGGCAGCATGATCAGGATGCTCGATGCAAGGGCAAGCGCGTACGAGAAAAGATCGGACGTATGATAGTTCGGGATACTGGCAATGGACTGCCCGGAAACATATGCCGGGGCAATGGAGAATGTCCAGTTTACCGCGCTCATGAATGTGGCATTCCCGTACCACAGCCACAGTGCGGCAAATGGTACCAGCATTGCAGCGGCAGCCGGGACAAGGAAGCGGTGATACCTTCTCTCCCCCTGCGCATGCATAAGGTACAGCAGGGGAATTATCCCGAGAACCGCGTACTGCTTGAACCCCAGCGCAAGGCCGGCACAGATCCCGGCAATGACATATTCCTTTTTTTTAGTGGCAATACAGGCCAGCAACAAAAAGAGAACCGCGAACTGTTCGGAGAACAGGAAATATCCCTGGACAAAGACGGCCACGACAAGGTAAAATCCCCCGGCAAAAAACCCCGAGATATAGCCGTACTCCCTGTTCCCGATGTAAAAGATCAGGAGTGCGCAGAGAACGTTGATGCCGGTAACGACCGGGATATCCAGCACGCCCGGGGCTGCGGCACTGTCCATGACCGCCACGACAAAATAAATGGAAGGCGGCTTTGGGTCGACAAAGCTGACATAGGGCGCAAAGCCGTTGACGATCATGCGGGCCATGTAATGGAACCGTTCCGCGTCGACCCCGCTCCACCCGCCGGTCTCAACGCATTGCATGAGTGCGGCTATCGCGCAGGCAATCGCCGCATATACAACGATAACTGCTGCGTACTGCAGGTGAATTTTTGAAAAAGCATTCACGCAACATCGCCTGCAAGGGGATTATTTTCCGGGGAATGTTCTAAACTGGTCCATGTGATGGGGTGGGGGTCCCGGAATACCAGTATTGCGGCGGCAGATATTCTCTGGAAAAGGACAGCACAGTTTCCCAACATATTTTTCACTGGGTCTGACCCGCCCGTAATAATCGCGCAGCGTAATTTTCCGATTGCATCGGATCCTAATAAGAAGTGGAGATTGTCGGGATATCGCGCATCGTCTTTATCTGTTTTCTCATGCATGGAAACGACCTTTACTGACAGGGATTGAAATGGGCAATATCACCGGTCTCTGCATCGACATAGACTTGTCCGCCCCGGTGATCGTAGATATCATTTGGGAGATCGATATGGAGATCCACGATCCACATCACCCGGTTCTTCAGGAAAGGTACCGCGGAAACCCGGGCAGAACCCTCCAGGCCGTTTGTATCGGAAAGTCTGTAGACATTCGCGAAATGTTCCACAGCCGTTTCGACTGCCTGTTCTTTTGAGATCTTTTGTTCTGAAACCACAGGTACGGGGTTAGCCGCATTCCACAGGATTACGGTCGCGTATGCCAGTACGAGGAACAGGACGATCCCGCAAATGAGCACGACCCACGTGAGGAAATCTTCCCGGCCCGGTGCGTTCATACGGATCCCCCGGTCTTTGTGCGGCCCAGTATCGCGTGGATTCCGAGAACGGCCAACGGAATGATGATATAAAGAACCAGTCCGGCCCAGAATATGCTCCAGCCCAGATCGCTGCGCAGATTTTTCTGCGGGGAAAAGACCGGCAGGATATACACAAATGTAAAGTAGGCAACAGATGCCGCACTGATCGCAAACGATCGGTGCGGATATTTCAGGAACAGGACGACAAGGAGCACCGCGGCAAGTGCAGTTGCGGACAGGTACAGTCCCGCAGGCCACCCGTCCAGCTTGATCCCGAAGAACCACGCCTCCCAGTTTATGACAAATACAAAGGAGAACTTCAGGGCGGAAAGGAAGAGGAAGAATACCAGATACGCACAGAGGGCGGCCATCAGTGTTTCCCGAACAGGTTTTTTGTTCATGTTACTGCCTCCCAAAGAAACATACGGCTGCACAGATCGCAATGGCAAAAGCTGCTGCAAAAAAAGACAGGCCCGCTGGCCGGGATGTAGTCGTGGTTAGCGGTAAAACCGGATCGAACGTATACGCCCTGCCTTCCACAAAACCCGGGAAACAGGACATGATCAGGGTCTTGATTTGTGGCGTTGCATTGCCCGGATCGGATCTCCCGACCGTCCCGTAATACGCGATATAATAATTCTCCCCCGGGAAGAAATCCGTGGAAAAAGCAATAAAATACCCGGAAGTGTCGTTTGCCCGGTACGCGGTGGCATTGACCCGGGTTGCGTGCAGCCCCGCAATGTAAGGATCGCCGGTCTGTGCAAGATCTTCAGATAAGTCGAGAGTAACCGGGGAAATTATCCCGTGTTCCTGCACATACGTCATCAGTTCGTTGCGGCCGGTTGCAAACGAATCTCCGTTATTGAAATACCAGACCTCCGAGAAATAGGGGTCGCCGGTTTTTGCATAAGTGAAATTACGGGACGCCCGGTATTCTGACAATTGGGGAAATGCCGGGCAAGCGCCCGTGTTATTATGAGGCGAACTCACCAGAAATCCTAAATTGACTGACTGGTTGAAATAAGGACCGACAGGATTTGGCAGGAGATATGCGACCCGGTATTCCGGGGGCGGCGGCGTTGCAGCGGCAATCTGGGTATAGCAACAGATTATCACAAGTGTATACAGCACTAAAAGCCGCGGGGATTTTTTCATTTTTACCCTCACTCGGATTCGTCTGGAGAGGTGTTGTCGGAACCTACTGCCGGATCCTCCGGTTCTGCTGCATAATATGCCGTGATGACGCTCGTATTCTGTCCCGAAAGTGGGAGTGCGGGATCTATACCGTGTGCGAGTGCGTAAGTAACGATCTTTTCGGCAGGGGAATAATCCGATTCCCACCGGGCAACCTGGCCCGGCTTATCTCCGGGAGGAATGGCATCGAGATACGATTCTGCATATCCTGGGGATCCCTCTGTCGGGCGACTTGGGACGGTTCTGTTTGTATACGCATCGACAACGATTGTTTCACGCACCGCATTTGTCGTGTTCTGGATGGTAACGAATGTGCAGAGGTACGGGTAGCCGCTGCCATAGAGGCCGGGTTTTTCCGCGATAACCTCCCAGCCGGGATACCCTGCCTTTACAAGGGTTTCCGCCGTGCGTGCGATACGGGCATAATCCGCGGGCGGCGGGCTTTCGTAGATCCGGAACACACCCGCACCTACGCGTTTGTCTGCCGCTGTCCAGAAATACCCGGGGACCGTTCCGTTGTTTTCAAGATAAAACTCGTAAAACAGGGGATCGCCATTGACATCGAAGAGCGTTACCGGTTCGGGATCGAGAACCGCATCAGACCAGTCGGGATTTGCCGCATACGGGCCGGTAAGTGCAAAATTCCAGAACAGCGCAAGCGTCCGGTTGTATGCGGTCTTTACCGGAACGGTGGTCGGGCTGGTGTTCTGCTGCAATGATGGTACTGCAGAAGTTGGGGCAATCGTTATCGTGTCGGTTCCTGTTTGTCCACCGGGGGATCCGGTATCGGCCGTAAGGCCGGCAACACCTATAATCACGATACATGCCAGGACTGCGGCAATAAGCCACAGGAGTTTGTTCAGCCACAGGACTTTATCCATGTACGGTCACGCTTCTGAAGGAGGAGGGTATTCTTTTACCCGACGCTCTGCCATTCCGATTCCCGTTCATACCACCATCTCCGATAACCTCACAATTCATCCGATATCACCCGGACGGTAAACGGTGCGTACTCGCTCCCCCCGGTAGGTGTTCGGAGGACTGCGCTGAAACAATAGTCGCCCGGTACTACCGAAGGATCGACCGTAAACGACAGTTCCGGAAGGTACGAGGCAAAACTCCTGCCGGTAAACTGATCCGGAGTGATCGCAGCACGGATACCCGCTGGCCATGCAGGCCGTTCATCGGGCCGCAGCGGCCCGTGATCGACAATACACGGGCTCGGGATCAGGGCAAGCGTCACGTTTCCCGTATCGAGTTCGCCGGTCCGGATTGCAAACGGAACCTGCCCGGATCCGCCCTGCGGGATCACGAGGATTTTCTGGCAGTATCCGCCACCGCCCTGGTAGAAATGGTACAGGCCCATACCGCTCATGGGCGACCCGTCGTCAATGGCAAGACGCACCCAGTCGTCCGTGATCGCATCCGGCACTCCTTCTACCTCTGCGTGGATGTGAAGCCAGAAATTTTCACGAAGAACGGTAGCCGGTTTCACGTGGACTGTGACTGTGGATGTGTAATCGTGGTTCGGTTCTGCGAAAAACTCGTTCGGTTCGATGTCAACGGTAATATTTCCCGGCATGGGCAGCGGATCCGTACCATAAAGGCCGGCAACGCGGGAGACTATGTACCTGACCTTCCCCGGGTTCATCGTCCGGGCATAGAACGTATAATTGATCGATGTGTGGGGATCCGGATCAGGTTCCCTGCCCGATGCCGTGTAATTGTACAGGGATACCAAAAGGCGGTCGCCGTTGAAACCGCCGATCGGCCGGGTCAGCAGGGCACCGGTGCAGTTCATACAGCCCGGTTCAAGTGCAACAGGAAGATTCTCCGGATTGAATTTTTCCCGGTCGGATATCCCGGAATTATACCCGCACTCAACTATTGCACTGTCTGGCGGAATGAATGCGAAATGATCATCAGGGATACCGGTATTGACATCGAGCCGGGAATAGGTGATCTGGTTATTTACCGTACCTGCCGGGTAATACGTGGTGATATTTTTGGCCAGCCCGGATGCAGGATCGATCCAGGCCCGGATTCCGGACATGAGATAGGGCATATCCTTTGGTTGCCAGTTATCCGGGAGGCCCTCGATCTGGTAAATGACATGGCCGTCAAGAATACTTCTGTCGGTTACCGAAAAATGCCCGTCCCGGACAATCTGCTGAACTATCTTTTGGTAATCGTGGAGGGGAAGATCCTGCATATCGGGTTCGATATGATAGGTTTTTTCTGAGGGATTGTACGCAACGGCCATTGTCCGGTTCATGACCTCAATGGTCCCGGAGACCGGATTTTCCGAGATAACATATTCCATCCGGTAGAGTCTCGGCTTTTTATAGTCGAACCTGACAAGTCCGGTAGTCTTTGTGGAATATTCCGAACTATAGTCGGTTATCTTATCGGTATTGGCAAGGAAGGCCGTCCTGATCTCGGCAGCGGTGAGATTATCCTGCGGACTTACCGTAGTACAACCGGCAAAGACCGTGCAGAACAATAAAAAGACAATCCCCCAGATAAGTCCCGGGAAAAAAGAGTTTTGCATTGTTTATCCCCTCGTGGCATTGATATAAAGTGGAAAGGCCGCGTTACCTGTACCCGGCTTAACTCCGTAAAAGACCCAGACCGGAGTACAGGTGTCCACAGGTTTTTCATCCAGGATGTACGGGCTGTGCACGGAGATGTAATACCCGAACTGGACCTGCGTTATGGTTCTATCGGTAATACAGCACTGGAGAGGGATGAAGAGATCCTGTTTTTTTAGCTTTTCCAGCGCTTCTTCAGCGGAGAGCACCGGGATTTCACCGGCAGGTTCCAGGACGTACCAGTCCTTAGAGTAATCCAGAAGCGTCCCGTTCTCTCCAAGCGCAACAGAAACCTGCGATGGCATAACCAGCGAACCGTTGACGTACTGGAGGTACATCACCTGGGTATACTGCGGGTATTGTTTTATGGCCGTCCCGGTTTTGGTGTCGTATTCATACTCAAACACATGTTCGCTTTTCTCAAGGACTGCATCGGGTGGAAGACCACCGTACGGTTCGAGCGCTTTTCCGGCAAGCGCCAGTGCATCCTCAACAGAGGGAATCTGAGTTCTGACATCGGGCCCTGTACCGTTTCCGCCTGCATCCTGCAGCACGGCAGTCACCCGGTACTGTGGAACCGTGGCAGGTGACGAGGGCAGCGGAACTTCTAGGGTGATCCCGCGGGAATATGCAGCAACCGCATTGCTATCGGGAGGGGGATATACCGTGTAATGACCGGCGATCCCAAGCGCCCCGAAACCTGCGATCAGGCACCACCCGGCAAATACGGCAAGGAAAATCCCGCAAAGGATACCGGCAAAATCGCGTGAATTCATGCGGCATCAGCGTCTTGCGGTAAGGGATTGCGCGTCCGGCATTTCACCAGGAAATACCGATGAAATTTTTGCTGCCCTTGCAAACCAGGTTCCGTTGCCCTTCCCATATCACGTACCCCGGGTTATCGCACTATTCGAGGTTCGTTCCGCGTGGCCCGGAAAAACCCGGCTGCTGGAGGAACGAGAAGATGGACTGGTCCTGATCGTTCCCGATACCGATCGAATACTCGAAGGTCTGCGTGTTTTTCGGCATCACGGCAAGCGTCCACGTGCCGGGTCTTCCCTGCGCGGTAAAGGTGTAGATATACTGGGAGCTGACCTGCTGGTACTCCCCGGATTTTCCCGAACCGTATATTACAGAATCCATCCCGACGCTGACACTACCCCGGATCTCCTTGTTTGTCTGCTGTACCGCTGCATTCCCGGAGGGTCCGGTGAGAGTTACATCAAACGAAGGTTCGCGTACAAGAGAACCCTGTGCTGCAGCCGGGGTGGAGTAACTCTGGGGCGTTGCGGTGAGCTTTACTGTGATAGGATCTGACGAACTCATGGAAAACTGCCGGGTAAACGCTCCCGCCGGCTGCTGCCAGACCGTAAAGGAGAGTGAGACCCGGCCCTCGCCTTCCTGTAATGACGGGTCATCGATGCCGAGATCGATGTACCCGTTATAGTTGCCGCTCCTGCCGGGAGGAACATGCACGGTCACGGTCATGGTTGCAGTGCCATTCGGCGTGATGGCTGACGGCGCATCAATGCTAAACGAGCTGGCGTTCAAGACCGGTTCTACCGGGCCCGAAGACGAATAGACCCAGTAGCCATTGTCACTGACTTTGGGCGAAAGGATTACCGGCAACGATCCGGCATTGGTGATATTGACCGAGTACCGGTACACGTTTCCCGCTTCCAGCTGGTCGTTGATATACGTGGGGTCCACCCGGATTACCGGGCCCGCCGCCACATCGACCGAGAGACTTGCCGTATGCACATAATTCGGGGAGGACTGGGGATACGGAGACGGGTACTGTTCATCGGTAAATACCAGCTGTGTATTGTACGATCCCCTCCGGGTATCGTTCGGGATCGCAGCGCGGACAGTAAATTTTGCGCTCTGGCCGGCAGGAATATCCGCCCGGGAGGGGGAAATGGAAATCCACGAAGTTTCCAGCTGGTACGGCCCGTTGTAGGGGTTCTGCCGGATGACCGGGGCAACTGAGATCGTTTTGTCATCCCGGTTCCTGACGGAAATCACCTGTTCGTTATCCGCTCCCGGCTTGAGCATAAAATGCACGTACGAGGGAACGATGTCGATTTTCGTGTAATTGCCTACCGAATCTCCAACAGGTGTTGGCACCGGTAACGCGATCGCAACAGCGGTAGAGGGAAGTGCTGACGCTTCGGAATATCCGGCAGCGGTACATATCGTGACAAGGGTGCAGAGCAGCAGGGCAGCAATCAGGTTTCTTGAGAGGGACGGGTTCATTACATCGCCTGTTTTTATCAATATTCGTCGTATGAATCTTATTATATAAACGATTTCTAGCCAGATCCTCTACAGGTCGTCCCGATCCCGGAGTCCGGATTACTTCCCCGATGCGTTTATTGTCCAGTTGCTGCAGGTAGTTTTAATCCAGGGAGAACTTTTGCAGGTCTGCCCGGATACGGCGCAACCGGGACAATTATCCGGAACATCTATCGTCCAGTTGGTGCAGCTTGTCCCCCACAATTCTTTCGAGCAGGACTCACCCGTTACGGATCCGCGGGGACATTCGTGAAGCGTGAGCGGTTGTGTAACCCCAATAGCACTCGGGAAGTATTCGGCATTTTCCATCCGGTCCGCCGAAAAGACAATGATCCCGTTGCCTCCGGTACAGTCCCGGCCGTACCCGGGAATATCAATGCACTTCTCCGGGAAAATTGTCCAGTGCGTGACATCGGCCACAGTATCGTGCCGCACGACCCGCCCGAGGGGAATGATGGTGCCGTTTTTTAACAGGAAGATATCGGAACAGGGCAGGGATTCATAGGTCACGTTTATTTCCCTGCTGACCCCGGTCATGAGAAATACCGGCCGGCCCGAAAAGCCGAATGCCGAGAGGTCGAGTGCCGGAAGTTCTGAAAGAATCTCTTTTGGGTGTCGGGGATTCGCGGTGGCGTATGCCGGGGGTTCAACCGGGTACGAATGGACTCTCAGGATGCCGCAGGTATCGGGATCGTAGCGCAGGTCTGCATAGTAATTCCCCCAGTTCCGGTCTTTTGTCGCATAAAACGAGAACACGAGGCTTTCAATGGATCCATCCGGGCCGAGCCGGACCTGCATATCATCCAGTGCAGCCGAACCATTATCGATGCCGGTCCGGGTTACGATCGTATCCCAGAGCATGTCCATCGTCCGTTCATCTGCCGGGGGAGCAATGCAGATGGCATCGGGATCCGGCTGGTGCTGGAACGTGTAGAGCATCCACGGGACGGGAGAGATCGCAATAAGGAATGCAAGCCCAACGAGAATGACAAGGCTTCCGATTGCGATGACAGGGGTAATTTTAGGGAGCTTCATAAAAAATCACGGCACACGATTTCTTTTTTTTCCGGGATTTGCTGCGATATTATAAATCGGCTCTGGCCCGTTTGTTTACCGGTTGTTTCATGAGGAACCATTTACGGAAAGTGTCTGATGTTTCCGGCCACGGCACAAATCGTAAAAAGAGGATAACGGAAAATTCTGTTGGTATGGCTGAAACCAAAACTATTGAACTTTTTTCCGTGCAGGACGGGTTTGGTCAGGTCACCTGCCGGATTTTTCCAGTACCCACTTGTATGAACCATTTCGGATTTCCTGTAGGACCGGAAGGGATCTGTATTGCGGAAAGCGGCGCACCTAGCCGTATTATTTTTGCATAGCGTCGGGTATCACCGGCTTATATGGGAGGCCCTTCCCCAACGGCCCTCACATCCGATCGGCCCCGGGGTCTATAACACCGGCCGGTCCCTGTCCTGCTATTGTATCCTCCTCTAAAACCGATGACTCGAGTTTCATCACGCCCATAGCGACGAACCGACAGGAAATGTTTTTGATACCGTGCTGTTCTCCGTGACGCTCGACAACGGCATACATTTCCCGGATGACGGAGTCGTTTACGTCCCAGTCCTTGTGGACTATGACAACCATCTCGTCACTGCCGTACCCGACGCCAAGGAGAGGGCCCTGCGGAAAATTGTATTTTTTCAGGTCCGCGTTCGATTCATCGGCTATGTTACGTAAAAGAGCAGTTGTTTCCGGGTAGCCGAACGATCCGTTTGGCGTACGAATGGCACCGGAATCCCCGAACCGGCAGAGCGTTATGTCGCTGAGCTCTGTTGGCTTTTGCTGCTGCATACCGGGTTCTCTGCCGCTTTGCCCAAGGGGATATGTGGGTTTGTCGAAATTTACCGGATCGAAAACCGGTTTCATCAGCTCCTTAAGATAGGGTTCCTGCCGGCTGAGGTTTCCGGACTTTACCGCACCATAATACGCAATGTAATATGCCGGTCTCGTACTGTCATCGTATTGGATCGTGGTGAAATATCCTGCCGTGATATTGTTCTCAAAACGCGTTGCGTTTATGAGTGCTGTGCAGCGATCTTTACGATAGGGACTATCCGGATACGCCAACCTAAGGCGGGTTTTAAAGGAGCGGCCGTACCGTTCCAGGTAAAAGGCAGAAAGAACCTCCTGTTTGTCGAAAAAGAGGTCACGGTCGTCAAACATCCAGACAATTGTGAGATAAAGGTCGTCGGATCCTTCCCGCGTATGGAACACGGAAGCGGAGTAAGGAGAAAGATCCGGGAAGAGCGGCGGTTTCCCGTTCATCACGCTGCCCGCTTTCCTGAATTTTGCCTCGTGGAATCCATCGTTAGGTATTACGTCATCCGTGTTGAGAAAACGGTGGACCATAACGTCAGTGGGTATGCGGCCCCCGATAGGAAAAACAACTGCGGGACAGATCAGGGGAATGATACCGGCAAGGCAGCAGAAGATGACTAGTATGCCGATTAACCATTTCTTTTGTGAAGTCATAGCAACCTCATTACCCAGAACAGTTTGCCGGCTCGCAACGCAGATCCGGCCTCGGGCATTCTTCATGTCGGATATTTTTTGAGGAGTTTGGTTTATTGGCAATTAGGGAATGGAGGGATTCGTCCAATAACATTTTCATCAGATCCCGTTACCGGCCCACACAAGGTCAAAAGTCGATCCAAATGCGGAAATGTTGTCAGGATATTCCCGACAAAATCCGTTGTTTGTCGCACACCACCCGCGGGTGCCGTTGAATTCAGTGGAGAAGATGCGGTGTGGTAATCCGTCCCGGCCGCCAGCCTGGCTGATGACAAACTCCGATCCCGGGTGGACTGCAACCGGGCGATCGGAATAGGGCGAGAGAAAACCCGTGGAAATGTGCCAGGAATACACCGTATCGACATCCGATCCAAGGATTACCGACGATCCGAACAGGCCTTTGAGTCCAAGATAGTCATACCACGGGACAGGTTGGGGTGCCCGGGCGGGATTTTCCATTGCCTCAAATGTTGTCGATCCGCTGGGTTCGACAAATACCGCATAGGTATCCTGCAACAGGGGATAACGTGCAGGATCCTGTGAGAAATTATACGAAAAACGCATCTCCCGGTTTTTCGCCATGTTCTTACCATCCGGATCGGTCACGGGTGAAATTACAACGAGAGTATCGGCAGAGAAGTAATCCTTTGTCCGGTCGGATTCATCGTTGTCCCAGTAAACAGAAGTCTGGCTGCATACCCGGGCAATCCCCGGGTATTCCCTGACAACAGTATCCTTTGAGCGCACAATACCCCGTGGCGGGTATCTTCCTGCATCAGCGGCATGAATTGCTCCCAATAATTCGGGGTCCGGCCCGGAGGAGTTGCCAGAGAGAAAACTTTGACAGGTATCACCGGTACTGGCCGACCGGAGCGATTCAGACAGTCCGGAAATTTCTGTAAACGTTTCGGTTTCACCCGTGGGAAAAATCGAGAACGAATGCCGCACGACCCGTTCGTTATCGGAGGGATTCGGCAGAGCCGCTACGATGTACCCGGAGACGTTCTGTCCCTGGGCGGATTGTGAAAATGAGTTTATTAATTCTGACGTATGTCCGTCAATTTCCTGTTTTGAGCAATTCAGGTTTCCTGTGACACCACAGGAATATGTCCCTGAAAGGTCACCACCAAGCACGATTTCTGGTTGCGTATCAACGGCGTTGATGGGGATTACCATCAAGAGTACGATGAGCGGCACGACCAGAATCTTTCTCATGCAATCAGCGCAGTCCGGATTTTTGCATCTCTTCCAGCTGCCGCTCGATCTTTTCAACACTCTGCCGGATTGCGGACAGCGTCTCGATCACGTACCAGGCAGCGAGGATCAGGAGAAAAACTGCGATAATGCAGACACCGAGGAGCCACTGGTATGATACTATTCCGAACAGGGCGATCATCGCACAGATGATCGTGAGAGCGATAAGCCGGTTACGTTCCAGTGGTATGCAAACCTCCCGGATATGGATATGCGATCAGATTTTCATCTGGATCGGTATTTCTGTCGCGTAAAATAATCTCCCGATATCCGTGATCTGTCCGTTTATCCCGCTCTTATAAATGATTTCTGACCATCCCCTTTACAGGAAAATCAAAATCCCGATTAATTTTGCAGGGTCAGAGGGATTTCCGTACAGGAAAGCGGCATCTCCTTGCAGCATCCTAAAGCTGCCGACCCATTTGGAAATATTATGGCGACGAGAGTTTAGTACCACCAGTCCGGACCGGCGCTATACCTATGGCAAAGAGATGATGACCTGTTTTGGGAGTGCAGCCCGGGCGGCAGGAGACTCACGATCCGGCATACCGGTTTCTCCGACGGTGACTCCGGATCAGGATCCCGGTTTTTCCCGGTCCGGCATGTCAGTTTCGCAAAAAAGCAAGCAGGTTTTTGGATTTATTATGGACTTCTCTGAAAATTTACGCCGAAGAATTGCCAATGCTCCCCAAGCTTATTTGGGCTTGTTTGGGCCCACGATAATTTACCGGATGGGCTCCTGTATGCCGGATGAAATGAGGGCCGGTTTTTCGGGACCGATCCAAACAGGGGAAGAACTGTCCCGGGCACTATCGTTTTACGTGAGGTATCCATTACGACGGCCCCTTCCCGCGGCGTATGGCGATATATCCGATGCCAATAAGTGCAAGGGTAATGACAATGCCCGCCGCAAAAATATCCGTTATGTTACCGGTACCTTCTGGTGGCAGCGGGGCACCGTAATCCCGGGTAATAAAAGGGAAATAATACACCGGGTCCATTGAACGCGACCAGGTCTCGTTCGCGCCGATGATCCAGACCGCGGCAATTTGCGACGAATCTTCGCGTCCTGCGGATTTCCGAATTGAGAAAACCAGTTGTTTCCCACAGGAATTTGCCGGGGCGAGATGGGCGGATTTATACTCTGCATCCATCTGTTCTTCGTGCCAGGTGCCGACACCGCATTCCCGGATAAATCCCATGATTTCGGTATTGTCCTTCACGGTCGGGTACATGTTCGTGAGAACTTCTTCCGGTGCCCCGCCCATGCCGGGATATACCGGTGTAGTGTTTGACGCGGATACCGCTCCAAAAAGTACCGTGGTTCCGATGACGAGGACAATGACAAGTGCAAATGTTTTCATGATAATCAAAATTCTCTTATCCGGGCAGTTCCCCAAACGGCACGGCACTTTTTATCACTTCGGATTGCGGGGCAATAACGATCAGATCCTCATTGCGATCCTGACATTTCTTGAGGGGTAACCGATATTGTTTCATGACTCCGCCTCCCGAATACTGACCGGTGTAAGATCTATTATCGAACAGGATACTGAGTTTTTATTGGAAGGAGAATGGATATCGATGACTGCTACTGTCGTGGGACCGAGATCCATTCTTTCCTGCGATGGACCGACCCCGTCAACAGAAATTGTGAAAGTAAACTTTTGGAATGAATCCGGTGACGGGATTGCTGAAGATAGCTGTTCCCGGGGTGAGAGCGTGAACGTTTCCTTAGAAAAATCCGCAGCTGTGGCATTTGAAACGGATATCAGGACCGTATGGTTCCGGGCGGGATCCTGATTTTCTATCATGTAGAGCGGGAGCGGTTCCGGTCCGGCATTTGTCGTGCTGGTAAGAACGGGCGCTAAAAAGACGATGAGTCCCCCGGTTACGGCTACCGCACACAAAATGAGCAGCAGTCTGGCGGCATTCATCCGGTTGTTTTTTTCTTTTTCCATCGGCAATCCTCTTTTTAATCGTTAAGGTACCTCACGATCCGTTGCGCAACATACACGCAGAACGCGGCAGCGAGTGCTAATCCCACCAGGGTCATTATCCCAAGAACCGGTTTGTCGTACGGCAGGTATACCGCGTGACCAGTGAACGCCGAAAACACCGTCACGGCTCCTTTAAACATACCGAAAAAGATCATCATGACAATAATAAATGGCGACACCGGCAGCAGCGCGGCAAAGGACGGTTCGAACGCAATGGCAGCAGCAGTCACAAAGACAAGGAACAGGACGATAAATATGCCAACGAACCGGGCCCGCTTCTTCTTCTCGCTCTCGGGCAGGACAAGGTACCTGCGCGTTGCATACACAAAACCAACAAGCGTCATGCAGTTCCAGAGACCGTGCGCAAGCAGCCGGGCCGGCTTCACGCTCCCCCGGGAAAAGACCAAAAGCCCGGCAAGGAGCGCTGCGAGAACAGAGAAAATAATGTACAGTCCGATCCCGATCAGCGGGTAATACGCAATTATCCGCGAGAGGGTAGAAACCTCCGGAGGGGCAGCGTTGTCGAACCAGAGATCGTCTGTGTATTCCTCGGCGGGCACGGCAAGCAGGACCTTGGTGTAGGCAAACGGTTTTTTATCCTCCTGACTGTTGAAGAAATCCTTAAGGGATGCCGGCGGGGAGTACGTGTCCTGCTCCAGATATGACACGGATGCCCGGGAGCCGGTATTCCCCGGAAAAACCGGCGTGACATAACCGTTTGCAGTCAGGATGAGCGGAACCGTACGGTTCCCGTACACCCGGGTGGGCTTGAGCGGGAAATAGATACGGTCTGTCGGGAAACGGACAAAAACTCCAAGCGCGTCGTCCGATCCGCTTTCCGTATAGACCGACCCGGAGATCCCCGGCGACCGGGACGGGAACTGCTCCCGGTATTTTGTCACATTCTCTACGGACGTGACAACAAAGGAATAGTCCTTTGTAATGTAGTCGTCCAGCATCGCAAAGGAGCCGTCCGGGAGCGACAGGTTCTTCGAGGCGAGATACCCGGCAAGGGCGCCAGCGTTTTTTGCCGAGACAACTTCCGAGTGCAACCCGCTTTTGTCCACCTGTTCCCAGACCATGACATCGCCGGAAGCTGATGGAGGTGCACCGGCAGCAAATCCTGACGGCCAGCCCGCAGCGGCAAGAAGGAAAACCGGAGTCGTGAGCGGGAACGTGGCATACGATGCCGATGCAACCGCAACAGTACCTACCGTCATCGCATATTTGTCGGAGATGGAAGTCCCGTCATAAGTGGGAAATCCTCCGATCACATCGATTTTCACATCCTGCGGACCAGCGGGGACCGGGAAGATCCAGACGCTTTGGTTGCCCTGCTGCTGCCAGTCGAGCGATACGGAAAGGAGCAGGTTCTCGTATCCGTTCTCGTAAAAGATCGCACCGGCCTGATCGTTCTCCGGCTGGAGAAGCATCATGTCCGGGTCGCCAAGGAACGTCATGCCGTCTGCCGTTACAGCCGGGATAACTATTACAAGGAAGAGGAAAGCGATCGCAAAGCGCTGGTATTGCCTGTTGTTACTATACATGCGGCCTCACGCGCCCTCCGTAGCCCGGCTGGCCCGAACAGTTGTTGCCCGATATAGCATAGGATCTATTTGCGGAATGAGTCCTCCCTCCAGAAACGCACATGTATTTGAATGAACGGTCATCGCGAACAGGCTTCCGGACAGGTTTTTCTGATCCGGGGTATTTACAATCTCTCGCCCGTTTGTTTACCGGTTGGATCCGTGACTACTGCAGGCCGCCAGCATTTTTACGGTCGGGCAGTGGCGTTCAGCACGTCCTGCCAGGCCGGGCTTGAAAGGTTCGGGTACGGGCCACTGCCCGAGGAAAAGAACCCGTTTGCATATTGCCAGCCGTTCGCATTCCCGGTATTGAACCAGGTGTATGTGTCGGCATACTCATTCTGCCGCTGCTGACCACCTGCCTCCCATCGGTTCATGATAAGGTCCTGCGAATACACGTTTACCCATGCTGTCGGCGATGCGGAATAATTTGCATAAATTGCCGTTTTCTGTTTGATCACAACGGAATGATACCTGACCAGCGTTGGATCTTTTGAGGAGACAAGGGCCGGTATTTTCGGAGTGAAATTTACTTTCTGCAGGATAACGGATTCGTTACCTATCGGGGTGACCGTATCGGCATAATCGAGCGGCGAGGCGAGCACGGTCTTGTTCTCATAAAAAAAGAAGAACGGGGCGCCGAACGTCTCGTTCGGGTACAGTCGGTCGGCCGTTACTTTCAGGTAGAGCGGTTCGGTGTCGATCCCGGGCACTCTCCAGCCGGGGTCCGCACCCGGCGGGGAACGGACAAATTCCGATGAATAATTTTCAGAGGCAAAATAATCCTCTGTCAGCACGAGCGGTCCTGCCATGGGTACGCCGTTCTTCTGCGGGAGCGGGAGGTAGAACGTCACATTGTAGAGCGGTTCGGTCGAAAGAATCTGGAGCTTGTAGTCCGTGTTTGTGGAGAAGGATCGGGGCGTGGGATCGAATATGCATCCCGCAGCGGTAATGAGGATGACCGTACAGATCAGGACAATGCAGAGCGCCGGGTAACGGGATATTTCCCCCATGAACAAAGTATCGGCCGCAGGTGAAGATAAAAATGGTGAATTGTTTTTCTCTCGAACGTACAGAAGGAAATTACCGGTATCCAAAATGTCCGGATCGCGAATGCCCGGGTTTTATTGCCCGGGAACTGCGATCCGGTAAACAGGAAAAAATATGGCAGTAACAAATCGCGAGGCTTTGCTCAATTCCGGTGCGATCCTGCTCCTGGCTGCAACCGTCCTCTTCTTTATGGGCGTTTACACGTCGGGAGCATTTTCCCTGTTTACGGCCCTGAGATCCGGAATGTCCATTCTCCTTTTCATGGCTGCGGTCTGTGTCATCTTTGGCATATACTGCTGGCTCAAGGTGTTTATTGTAAAAGATGACTGATCCCGGAAATCCTGTTTTTGATCCGCGGGCCGTAAATACAGATCATAATCCTCAAGACCCCCTCACCACACATATTCTTTTATGGACACTGACCGGCTCGGCATTATCATCACGGCAGCCTGCTTGATCTTCCTCTTTTTTGCCGTGCCCATGTCCGGCCTCTTAAACAACGGGTATGTAGTAACGCCGGCAACGGATGTGGATATCGCAGCGGCCGATACGGACATGTCCGGTGCGGATCCCGTAGAGGTCACGTTCTGGGAGCTCCCGCCCCGGGTGATGCTGACCGCTGTGGCCCTGTCTCTCTCACCACTCCTTCTCTACCCGCTGGAACTCTTCTTTTTTGTCAAAATGTTCGGGTATCTCGGTTACCGGAAAATTACTGCTGCAAGCGTACTCACGAACGCAACGCGTCGGAAAATCTACGAAACGATTGCAGCATGCCCCGGTATTTATTTTACCGGTATCGCTGAAAAAACCGGGACTGCCCGGAGCACGCTCCGCTACCATCTCGCGCTCCTGAAACTGATGGGAAAAATATCGGCATTCTCATCGGGTTCCGATGTCCGGTACTTCGAGAACTCCGGAAAATTTTCCGGGACCGAACAGAAGATCCTCGCCCTTTTGCACAATGGCAGGGACCGCTTCATCTGCGAGTACGTGATCCAAAACCCGGCTACAACGAGAAGCGATCTCGAAAAGGTACTGGGGATATCCGGTGCCGCGGTAACATGGCATACGAACCGGCTCCGCGAGGCCGGGATCCTGACCGTGAAACAGTCCGGGCGTCGGGTTCGGTATACGATAACACCGGAGGCATTCCTTGCACTCGGCAGGTACCTCCCGCAGGAACCGGATGCCCGAGCCGGCACCAATATCCCGGAATGATGGTTCCCGTGATGTGGATAAATTGTCGGGCTGCGGATCGTTGTTCATTTCCCTGACCCGGTGTGATAATCGGGAAATAACCGCTTCCTTTTGGCAGCACCCGGTTGCAGACCGGTAAACGATCGGGCGAGAAAGATTAAGGGCAGGAACGCTCCACGATTGTAAAATGACCCGGGGAATATGCAAGCCCGGGCGGAAGTGTGCGGATATCCATGGTTCAGGAAACAACTACGGAAAAAATACCTGCGATCGCAAAGAGGATCTTCTTACCCGTGCTCGGGATAGCGCTGATCGCCATAGCGATGCGGTTTCTGGGATTTTTTCCGGAGCTCGTCGTGTTGTTCATCCTTTTTGTGTTTATCCTCCCGCCCCTTCTTTACCTTGCACTCAAAAAGATCGCCGATCCGGTCCCGCTCTGGGTGTCCCCGCTTTTTGCGGTCATTATCCTTGGTTTCCTGTACACCGGTATCATTTCCAGCGACAATGCCTATGAAAACGATCTGATCCTGTTTGCCCTGATCTTCCTGATCTCAACGTTTGCGGTGATCGGTCCTTACCCATTCTTTGAAAAAAAGATCCGGATACAAAATCCCTGGAAACTTTTCCCCTTCGCGGCGTTTATCGGAACCGCCCTTTTCCTTATCGCAACCATGGGAGAAATTTACGCGGGCAGGCCGTGGCCGGCATTTTTCTCCTCGCTTCCCTTGACCGGCTGGATCCTTGACGACCTGGCAAACCTCCTGCAGGTCCAGGGTACGGTGTATGCATTTTATTCCCATGTGTACAGGACACTCTGGGCCTGCGGTTTTTACCTGGAAATTTTCATCATTGCCGTTGTGTATTATGCAGTGCTGGCCCGACTCTGTCCTGCCGGTACCGGACAGGAGCAGACGTGAACAGGGAAAGGACCTCGGGTTGCTCTGGAGGAATTGCATACCTGTGACCTATGCAAAGGATCCCCAAGGACAGGATATCGATCCTTTACCTAGGACATACGATATTCCGACCTCGTTACGGGCCCCGATTACCCTTCAAAATTCCAAAACACGCACTAATCCATGCAAAACACGCAGGAATTCGGGCCAAAACGGGAATTTTACGCCGGAGAAAAATGCACCTAATAGCACTCTTCCAGTGGCGTCAATTTTTGGGGGAGTGCTCCAGTATGTGGGGCCAAAAGGAACGCGGATATGGGCCTCCGGGAGGCACCCGACTTTTGCATCCGATCTCCCACTTCGGCCAGAGATTTCGGGTTGGGGGAAACGGTATCCGGTAAAATTGAGAAGTACGGATGTATACCTGAGGTGGAACTCAGGAGAGAAAAAAAATTCTGATACGGGAAAGGAATGCTGTCGAGGTTTTCCGGATGCAAACCGGTTCCCGGTTCTGCTTTTTTTTACGATGCCGTACTCGCGTTTACGAACGTTACGTCCGCAAAAACATCTCATCCAGCTTCGCCCGGGAGAACCGGATCATTGTGGGCCGCCCGTGCGGGCAGGTGAACGGACACTCCGCTGCCCGGAGCTGGGCGACAAGCCGCTGGCACTGTTCGAACGTGCAGACCGTGCCGGCCTTTATCGCGCTCCGGCAGGCAACGATTCTCGTTATCCGCTCGCGGTCGGTCACCGGCCGGGTGGGATCGCTTTCCACCAGATCGGTCACCAGGTCGTCGATCTGCTCTGTTCCTTCGATCTTTCCCATGATCGCGGGCACGGCCCGGACCAGAAATGACCCGGTGCCGAACTCCTCGATAACGACCCCTTCTCTGGCGAGAACCGGGATGAGATCCTTAAGGATTGCAGAGTCCTTGGGCGAACGGTGTATCACCGCAGGGACAAGGAGCTCCTGCGCATGCCGGGCCGCGGTACTCTTCTGCACCTGCTCGTAGAAGACCCGCTCGTGCGCCGCGTGCTGGTCGATGATGATAAGTTCGCCTTCCGGTGCAGCGGCAAGGATGTAGCACCCGCCCACCTGCCCGATCACTTCAAGTGGCGGCACGGCCGCAGTGACCGGGGGAACGCCGCTCGAAAGCTCGGTCTGCCGGAGCCGGTGGTCTGTTGCTTCTGTCCCGGTATGGGTCGGTTCGGTTAACGGTGCGGTTACCGTTTCGGGAGCGGGTGAGAGCGTTCCCGTGCAGTACGCAAAAACCGGCTCGGCCACGGCAGGCTGCCGCTCTTCGATCGGTGCAACGGCATTTTCAAGGACATGATCGCGGGGCGTTTCGGCCCGTACATCGGGAATCAGGTCCTGGTTTTTGAGCGCCTGTCGTACCGCTTCGCGCACGGCCTCCGCGATCTCCTTTTCCTTGGAGAGCCGCACCTCCTTTTTGGTCGGGTGGACGTTTACGTCAACGAGCCGGGTGTCGATCTCTAAAGAGAGGAACGCCACCGGGTACCGGTCGCGGGGAAGAAGCGTGCCGTAGCCCTCCTTTGCCGCTGCCGTGATTGCGAGAGTCGAAACAAAACGGCTGTTGATCGAAACAAGGATCCGGTCGGGGCCCCTACGCGCGAGGGCGCGCCGGGGGACGCGCACCCCGAGCCT
>Ga0183101_1001309_pt1 | contig 24446 bp, 21 predicted proteins | sample Biomet3_FD_127790 | JGI IMG/M metagenome (GOLD analysis project Ga0183101, IMG submission 127790) | Microbial communities from bioreactor (seeded with sewage sludge) at LBNL, California, USA - Biofuel metagenome 3 | ecosystem: Engineered > Bioreactor > Anaerobic > Unclassified ...
AAAAATGCTCTTACAGATGCATGTACTGGCTCAAACCCAAGACCAATAGACTTTGACCAAATGAAGAAAGTATTCCAATGCACATTTACAGGTGAAGACGTTACTTTCTAATTATAAGCTTTAAAAAATAGACATATATCAGATGATATTAAACTCATCTGATATGTGTCTATTTTAATATCCTATTAAATAATTTTATTAATCGAATTTTATAGTAGTGTAAGCTGTAAATTATAATGGAGTTTCACTTCATACTATAAAACCTCTATAACATCTCCAGGTTTTATTACTCCACCTTGAATAATTCTTGTAAAGATGCCTTCTCTTGGCATTACACAATCTCCAACTAGTCTTCTTATTTCACATCCTCCGTGGCACTCTTTGCCTATTTGAGTAACCTCTTGAATAGTGACACCTACTTTAATTCTTGTTCCTACTGGAAGTTCATAAAGAACTAGTCCCTCTGTTGTAATGTTTTCCGCAAACTTACCAGCAGAAAGGCCCTCAACACCTGATTTTTTCATCTTATCTATACTTTCTTGTGCCAAAAGACTTACCTGTCTATGCCACTTTCCTGCATGTGCATCTCCCTCAAGTCCATGTTCTTCAATAAACAATCCTTGTTCTATAGGCTTTTTTACAACACCTTTTTTTTCACTAATATTTATAGCTACAACTTTACCAATCTTATTCATTTTATTTCATCCCCCTATCTTTCTTTGTTGAGCGACTATATTTTTAAATTGACAATTTTAAACTTTCAAATTAAAAGACCTATTTTCTAATATATTCTCCGCTTTTTCCACCAGTTTTTTTCATAAGCCTTATATTGTCTATTACCATAGCCTTGTCCACAGCTTTACACATATCATATATTGTAAGTGCTGCCATAGACACTGCACTTAACGCTTCCATTTCAATCCCTGTTTTTCCAAGGGTAGATACTGTAGATTCTATTTCTATTTCATCTTCTAATATATTAAACTTTATGTCTGCACCAGATATAAATATATTATGACACATAGGAATTAAATCAGAAGTTTTCTTAGCTCCCATAATTCCCCCAACTTGAGCTACAGACAAAACATCTCCCTTTTTTATAAGTCCATCTTTTATTAAAGCAATAGTTTCTTTTTTCATCTTTATGGACCCTCTTGCTACTGCAACCCTCTTAGTATCATCTTTTTCGCTAACATTTACCATATGTGCTCTTCCATTTTCATTAAAATGTGTAAACTCCATTGTTATCCTCCTATAGCTATCATATTTCTCTTTATATACTCTCCATCTTCTAAGTTATGTTCTTTAGGCTTGTTCTTAATTAAGTTAACAATTATTTTCTTTACGTCTTCTCCATTTCTTAGCGGAGTTCTCAAATCGATTTCATCATTTGAGTGGAGACAAGGTTTAACTTTTCCATCTGCTGTTAATCTCACTCTATTACAGTTGTCACAGAACTTACAGGAAATAGGGTTTATAAGTCCTACTCTTCCTTTTCCATTAGGCAATTTATAGTATTTAGCTGGAGAGGATATATCTTGCGTTGTGACCTCCTTTAAATTTCTAACCTTTTCCAAAACTACCTTATTGGATATAAATTTATCTAAGGACCAATCTTTTGCTTGTCCAATAGGCATAAGCTCAATAAATCTAACATCTATTTCTTCATTCTTAGTTAAGTTAACAAAGTCTTCTATTTCATTATCATTAAATCCCCCAACCAAAACTGTGTTTAATTTTATAGGAGTAAGTCCTACTCTTTTAGCCTCTTTAATCCCTTCAAGAACGTCTTTAAGACATCCTCCCTTAGTTATATCAGAGTACTTCTTTTCATCCAAAGTGTCTAAACTTATATTTACCCTATTAAGTCCAGCATCCTTTAAATCTTTTGCGTATTTTTTAAGAAATATCCCATTTGTGGTTATGGCAAAATCCTTAACCCCTTCTAGTTTACCTATGTTTTCAATTAAGTTTATAATACCTTTTCGGATTAAAGGCTCTCCCCCAGTTACTCTTATTTTATTTACACCTAATGACACAAAAGTTTTTGCTAACTCGTATATTTCCTCTAGCCTTAATATTTCATCATATTGTATTTTTGTTACACCTTCTTCAGGCATACAATATCTACATCTTAGATTACATAAATCTGTAACGGATATTCTTAAATAGTTTATGTTTCTTCCATATGAATCTATCATAATTACTCCTCCATAAATGTGTAATTCTAAAATATTTTTAAAATTTATAATACGTTCTTTAATCATCTAAAGAACTAATATAGCTATCTAAATCTTCTTTAGTATTTAAATTAAAAAACATTTCCCAGTTAGGACTATATTTTCTTGCATCTTTCTCTTCTACATAAAAAGTATTTACCTTATCGGTTAAATAAACTATAGCTCTACGATCTTCTAAAAAAAGTTTTTCTAGTTCATTTACTAAATCTCTAGAATAAAATGCATTAAGGTGTTCTGGTCTTAATTTATTTCCTACTTTGGTTATACACGCGTCTACATCTAAATCCTTTATTGTATTCTTCATGTACTTTATATAGTCTAAGTTTATATTAGGCATATCACAAGCTACAAAATACACATACTTACTACTACTTTCCTTAAGCCCAATATGAATGCCACCCATTGGCCCCTTGCCCTTTATTTCATCGCAAACTATCTTATATGAGCAGCCTGTATACTGTTCAGGCTTATTTGTAACTATGATTATATCCTCAAATTCTTTTTTTAGTTTGTCTATCATAATGTCTATTAATCTTTTTTCATTTATCTTTAAAAATTGTTTATCAAATCCCATCCGTGAACTTTTTCCACCAGCAAGGATTACTGCCGTCTTAAACTTCTCCATATTTCCCCTCTTTTTTTCGATAATTCTACAAAATTTTCTTACACTAATCCCTCTATATATTTATTCTACACAATTTTGTTAATTCCTTTAATTATACAATTTTAAATATACAATATTTATATTAATTAATATATTACAATCATACTATTTTGTCTATGTTAACTGTATCCAATCTATGATAAGCATTGACCCTAGCTTTCAAAAATAGAAGGACATCTCTACTATTATATGATAAAACTCCAGCAAACTAGCTGGAGTTTTATCATATAATACTTAATCCTAATTAATTTTTATTTCTTTCTTGATACATATTTTGTGTGTAATAGATGATGAGATTGATGACCTAGTGGTTCACCTAAGAATTCATCATACAATTTTATAATATCAGGATTTTCATGAGATTTTCTTAGTTCTAGTTTAGAGTCATGATCATAAGTAGCAGCCTTTCTAGCCTTATAAGCTATTGGTCTACATTCTTCTAAAAGAAGTTTTGGTTGTCCACCACCACTGACACAGCCTTCTGGACAAGTCATTACTTCTATAAAGTGAAAATCACATTTTCCTTTTTTCACATCCTCCAGCAATGGAACTACGTTCTTTAAACCTGAAACCATAGCAACTTTTAATTCTAAATTACCAATCTTAACAACAGCTGTTCTTACTCCCTCATTTCCTCTAATAAACTCTAAATCTATATTTGGAATAGGTTCTTTAGTAATTAGCTCATAACCTGTTCTTAGTGCTGCCTCCATAACTCCGCCTGTAACACCAAAAATAGTACCAGCACCTGTATAATTTCCTAGCGCTAAATCAAATTTTTCATCAGGTAGATTTTTAAAGTCAATTCCCATACCTTTTATTAATTGTGCTAATTCTCTTGTAGTTAAAACTACATCTACATCCTTATATCCACTATCAGTCATTTCTGGTCTATCACATTCAAATTTTTTACATGTGCATGGCATAATAGATACACTAAAAATTTTAGCTGGATCTATATCATCAATTTTAGCTCCATAGGTTTTAATCATTGCACCACCCATTTGCTGTGGTGATTTGCAACTTGAAAGATGGTTTAAAAGTTCTGGGTACTCTTGTTCAGCAAACTTTACCCAAGCAGGACAACAGGAAGTAAACATCGGTAAAGTTCCACCTTCAGTTACTCTTTTTATTAACTCACTACCCTCTTCCATAATAGTTAAATCAGCAGCAAAGTTAGTATCATACACCCTATCAAACTTTAAACAACGAAGAGCTGCTGCCATTTTTCCTGGAGTTAATGAGCCTAATGGTAGTCCAAATTCTTCTGCTAATGCAACCCTTACCGCAGGAGCACACTGTACAAGTTTATAAAGATTAGGGTTAGCTAATGCTTCTTTAACTAATTTAGTATGTCCTATATTATATGCTGCAAAAATTGGCTCTTTAACGCTCTCTAACATTCCTCTTTCATCTTTTTTTACATCTATAGGTGTTATATCATCTTGAAAATTAGAAGCGTACACACTACATATTTGTACACATTGTCCACAAATAACACAACGATCTGAGTTTATAGTTTGAGGTTTACCCTCTTCGCCTTCTATAGCATTAACCGGACAAACTTCTGTACAGCGTCTACAACCTGTACATAACTCTTTATCAATATTAATTATATTTATTGACATAATTAACTTCCCTCTTTTCTCACAATGTGAATTAATATTTTACAGATTACTGAATGTTACATTTTAGGCTATCTATCTATAACTTTTTGATGTTTGCAATAAACTCAATGCAGCAGCCTTATTACGAGATTTTTTTTCCGTTGATACATTTACTAAGGTCAAAGCTTTTTGCGGGCAAGCATTTACACAGGCTGGTTTACCACTTTCTTTACATAAATCACACTTATATGCAATGCTTTTTGCTTTTTCTTCTAAACCATTTTCTCCTTCTTGTTTTAAATTAAGCTGAATTACTTGTTCCCCATTATCATATTGAGGCAATAAATCTATAGCTCCAATAGGACAAGCTATTAAACAGGTTTTACAACCTATGCAATCCTTTTCATTAATCACTATAGTATTATTTTCTTGCTTAATTGCTCTTACAGGACATACATTAGCACAAGGTGCATCATCACAGTGTCTACATTGAATAGGCACAACAAAGTTTTCGCCTTTGATAACATTTAATCTTGGTATAATTGGAGTTGTAACAGTACCAACTGTAGCTACAACATTATTATTTTCATTATGAACTGTAAAGCAGGCTACTTCACAAGCTTTACAACCTATACATTTATTAGAATTAACAATAACGAATGTATTAGGAATTGTTTTCATTTTCCCCCCACCTTTCTTAACTTCTACCGTTAGAAACTTAATATTTTATTCTCTGTTCATTTGCATATATAGTCATTTTTCTGCCTCTAACAAAACCAACTAAAGTAATATTTAGCTTTTTAGCTAATGCTACTGACAAACTAGTAGGAGCTGATTTAGATATAATAATAGGTATCTGCATCTTAGCAGCCTTTAAAATCATCTCCAAGGAAACTCTTCCACTAAGTATAATAACTTTATCTTTTAGAAAGATATTTTTAATAAGTGATTGACCTATAACCTTGTCCAAAGCATTGTGACGACCTACATCTTCACAAATAACTATTATATTTTCTGTATCGCATAAAGCTACAGAATGTACTGCTCCAGTTTTTCTGTACACCTCTGAATAATTAAGATTATTTTCCATAAACTCATAAACTTTCTCAAAAGGTAAAACCATGTTGCTATCCACCGTTTCACAATTTATTGAGTCAAATAAATTTGAATAACTGTTATTGTCATATTTAATATTTTTTAAGTAAATTTTTTTTGAATAAAACTTTTTCGCTAAAATATCTTTGCCCACAGTTTTAATTTCTGCGATTCCCTGTAATTCATCTAATTTAAAGTCTTTTATATCTTCCGTTTTTGTTATAAACTGCTCTGTTCTTAAAAAACCTAAAGCCAATTCCTTAAGATTTTCTGGACTACATAAAAGAGTTGCTATCTTCCTTCTATTTAGGAAGATTGTTAGAGGATACTCACAAGCTAATAATTCATTGAAATCACTTTTTATATCTTCTTCTATCTTAATAACTTTGCATTCTAAAGTTTTATCCATAATACGCTATTTAGTGGAAAATAATATAACAAATGCTCAACTTCACTAAATACTACCTCTTTTCTACTCTCATTTTTTCACGTAATTCATTGTATATTTCTAATAGATATTTTTCGGCTTTATCTTAATCCTTTATTACCTCTACTTTAACTGCACAATATTTATATTTAGGTATTTTTCATATAGAATCTAAGTTATAAAAAATAAGCTCATTGCAAGCTCCAATCCACCATTTATAAGTCATATAAGTATCACCTTTACGAACTCTAGATGAATAAACACCTTCATATTCTCCCCATGCAGTAGCAGGTAGAATTACATCCACATGAAGAGCAAATCTACATTCTCTATTTCTGCAATAGCATTAGACATAGAAGTATTTCCTAATGAGTGAGCCAGACCCGTCCACCTATGACTTTTCTTTCATTACTACTCTTCCCCCTTCTTTTTTATAAACAATTACCTACTTCACATGGAATTTCATTGTACGTGAAGTTATTAACAAGCCAAAATATAAAGCAATCTACATTAAATATATGATTATATATGAATACCTATACACAATTATTGTAAGCTTATGATATTTTATAGTCAAATTGTAATACCTGCTGATAATTCTAATATTTTTATGAAAAGCTAGTAATTTGTAGAATTTTCTGTAAATTACTTAATATTTGTAGGAATTGTTAATCATCCACCATTTATATTATTCGTCATGTACTTATGGACTCCTTTAAAATTAGTGTAGATTGGTCTAAGTTCTCCCCATTTTGTCTATGTTAGCTGTTTCAAATGCCTTATAAACATACCCTTTAGGTTTGAAAAATATAAAGGCTTATGTAATACTACATTATAAAACTCCAGCATATAGCTGGAGCTTTTATATAATACTCAATTCTAATTAAATTTTTATTTCACTTTCATATTAGATAATTCGGATGCTCTCTTTTTTCTTTTTTCTCTAACAGATACATCAAGATCATCAGATTGAACTATATTAAGCGCTTTAGTTGGGCAAATTTCTACACAAGCTGGGCCATTTTCTCTACCAATACACAAATCACACTTATTACCTACCATTCTATCTTTAAAACATAATTCGCCCTCATCAACAACCTTTAAACCTTGCTGTACTACCTTTTCTCCCTCATTAAATTCTGGGACTAATTCAATGGCGCCTAAAGGACATGCCATAAGACAAGTTTTGCAACCTATACAAGTGCTTCTGTCTATATAAACAACTCCATTCTTGTTAGTAATAGACCCATTTGGACATACATTAGCACAAGGAGCGTCTTCACACTGTCTACATTGAATTGGTGCACTAACCTGAGCTGTTTTTACAACACTTAAACGTGGATAGAATTCTATTTCAGAGCTTTCTGATGTAAATATATTCTTATCAGAATGAGCTACTACACAGGCTATTTCACAGGTTCTACAACCTATGCATTTATTAGGATCTGCAACAACAAAAGTATTCATTTTTTTATTCCTTTCTTGATACATATTTTGTGTGTAATAAATGATGAGATTTATGACCTAGTGGTTCACCTAGGAATTCATCATATAATTTCACAATATCAGGGTTTTCATGAGATTTTCTTAGTTCTAATTTAGAGTCATGCTCATAAGTAGCAGCCTTTCTAGCCTTATAAGCTATTGGTCTACATTCTTCTAAAAGAAGTTTTGGTTGTCCACCACCACTGACACAGCCTTCTGGACAAGTCATTACTTCTATAAAGTGAAAATCACATTTTCCTTTTTTCACATCCTCTAGCAATGGAACTACGTTCTTTAAACCTGAAACCATAGCAACTTTTAATTCTAAATTACCAACCTTAACAACAGCTGTTCTTACTCCCTCATTTCCTCTAATAAACTCTAAATCTATATTTGGAATAGGTTCTTTAGTAATTAGCTCATAACCTGTTCTTAGTGCTGCCTCCATAACTCCACCTGTAACACCAAAAATAGTACCAGCACCTGTGTAATTTCCTAGAGCTGAATCAAATTCTTCATCTGGTAGATTTTTAAAGTCAATTCCCATATCTTTTATTAATTGTGCTAATTCTCTTGTAGTTAAAACTACATCTACATCCTTATATCCGCTGTCAGTCATTTCTGGTCTATCACATTCAAATTTTTTACATGTACATGGCATAACAGATACGCTAAAAATTTTAGCTGGATCTATATCATCAATTTTAGCCCCATAGGTTTTAATCATTGCTCCACCCATTTGCTGTGGTGATTTACAACTTGAAAGATGGTTTAAAAGTTCTGGATACTCTTGTTCAGCAAACTTTACCCAAGCAGGACAACAGGAAGTAAACATCGGTAAAGTTCCACCTTCAGTTACTCTTTTTATTAACTCACTGCCTTCTTCCATAATAGTTAAATCAGCAGCAAAATTTGTGTCGTAAATTCTATCAAAATTTAAACTACGAAGAGCTGCTGCCATTTTTCCTGGAGTCAATGAGCCTAATGGTAGTCCAAATTCTTCTGCTAATGCAACTCTTACTGCAGGAGCACACTGTACAAGTTTATAAAGATTAGGGTTAGCTAATGCTTCTTTAACTAATTTAGCTTGTCCTATATTATATGCTGCAAAAATTGGCTCTTTAATGCTCTCTAACATTCCTCTTTCATCTTTTTTTACATCTATAGGTGTTATATCATCTTGAAAATTAGAAGCATACACACTACATATTTGTACACATTGTCCACAAATAACACAACGATCTGAGTTTATAGTTTGAGTTTTACCCTCTTCGCCTTCTATAGCATTAACCGGACAAACTTCCGCACAGCGTCTGCAACCTGTGCATAACTCTTTATCAATATTAACTATATTTATTGACATAATTAACTTCCCTCTCTTCTCACAATGTGAAGTAATATTTTACACTTTACTAAATGTTACATTTTCCGCTGCCTATTTATTACTTTTTAAATGTTTGCAATAAACTCAATGCCGCAGCCTTATTACGAGATTTTTTTTCTGTTGATATATTTACTAAGGTTAAAGCTTTTTGAGGACAAGCATTTACACAGGCTGGTTTGCCACTTTCTTTGCATAAATCACACTTATATGCAATGTTTCTTCCTGTTTCCTCCAGACCATTTTCTCCTTCTTGTTTTAAATTAAGCTGAATTACTTCTTCCCCATTATCATATTGAGGTAATAAGTCTATAGCCCCTACAGGACAAGCCATTAAACATGTTTTACAGCCTATGCAATCATTTTCATTAATCACTATAGTATTATTTACTTGCTTAATTGCTCTTACAGGACATACATTAGCACAAGGTGCATCATCACAGTGTCTACATTGAATAGGCACAACAAAGTTTTCGCCTTTGATAACATTTAATCTTGGTATAATTGGAGTTGTAACAGTACCAACTGTAGCTATAACATTATTATTTTCATTATGAACTGTAAAGCAGACTACTTCACAAACTTTACAACCTATGCATTTACTGGAGTCAGCAATAACAAAGGAATTAGAAATTGTTTTCATTTTATCCCCCGCCTTTCTTAACCTTTTATATTAATATTTTATTCTCTGTTCATTGGCATATATAGTCATTTTTCTACCTCTAACAAAGCCAACTAAAGTAATATTTAGCTTTTTAGCTAATGCTAATGACAAACTAGTAGGCGATGATTTTGATATAATAATAGGTATCTGCACCTCAGCAGCCTTTAAAATCATCTCAAAGGATACTCTTCCGCTAAGTATAATAATTTTATCTTTTAGGAAGACATTTTCCATAAATGATTTACCTATAATCTTATCCAAAGCATTATGGCGAGCTACATCTTCACAAATAATCATTATATTTTCTGTATCACATAAAGCTGCACAATGTACTCCTCTAGTTTTTTTGAACACCTCTGAATAATTAAGGTTCTTCTCCATAAACTCATAAACTTTCTGAAAAGGTAATACTATGTTGCTCTCTATGGGTTTGCAATTTAGTGAGTCAAAGAAATTCGAATAATTATTATTATCTTCCCTAATACTTTCTAAACAAACCTTTTTTGAATAAAACTTTCCTGCCGAAATATCTTTTTCCACAGTTTCAACTTCTGCGATTCCTTGTACTTCATCTAATTTAAAGTTCCTTATATCTTCCATATTTGTTATAAGTTGTTGTGTTCTTAAAAAACCTAAAGCTAATGCCTCAAGATTTTCTGGACTGCATAAAAGAGTTGCTATCTTCCTTTTATTTAGGAAAATTGTCAGAGGATACTCACAAGCTAATAATTCATTGAAATCACTTTTTATACCCTCTATCCTAGTAACTTTGCATTCTAAAGTTTTATCCATAACTTGCTCTTTAGTGAAAGTCAACATAATAAATGCCCAACTTTACCAAATACTACCTCTTTTCTACTCTCATTTTTTTCCGCAATTCATTATATGTTTCTACTAGACATTTTTCAGCCTCAGCTTGATTCCTTATCGCTTCTACTTTAACTGCACAATATTTATATTCAGGAGTTTTTGATATAGGATCTAGGTTATCAACAGTAAGTTCATTACAAGCTCCAATCCACCATTGATAAGTCATATAAGTGTCACCTTTACGAACTCTATCTGTAACTAAGGCTCTTGACACTACAGAACCTCTTCTTGAAGTTACTTGTACTAGATCTTCATCATTTATAGCAAGTTCCTCAGCATCTTCCAAACTCATTTGTATTTTACCTGGTTCATCTTCAAGTGCCTTAAGAGTACGGCAATTACCAGTCATTGTTCTTACAGAGTAGTGGCCTATTTCTCTAACTGTGCATAAGCTTAATGGATATTCTTTATCCGGAGATTCTTGTGTAGGTCTCCATTCTGAAGCAAATAAAATACCTTTTTCACTTGGTGTACTAAAAATATTTCCTTCATAAAGTACAGGAGTTCCAGGATGATCTTCAGAAGGACAAGGCCAAATTATCCCTCCTAATTTTTCCATTCTTTCATAAGTAGCTCCAGCAAATTTTGGAGAAAGACTTATCATTTCATTCCATATTTCTTCTGTATTATTGTAGTGCATTGGATATCCCATAGCAGTACCTATTTCACTAATTATCTGCCAGTCCGGTTTTGCTTCTCCAATTGGTTCAATAGCTTTATGGAATCTTTGGAACCCTCTATCCGCACAGCTGTAAACGCCTTCATGTTCACCCCAAGAAGTAGCTGGTAGGATTACATCTGCATGTAAAGTTGTTTTATTCATAAATATGTCTTGAACTATCACAAGCTCTAATTTATCCAAAGCTTCTCTAACTTCATTTGCATTTGGATCACTTTGAACACAGTCCTCTCCCATTATATAATATGCTTTTAATTTATCTTCTTTTAAAACTAATCTAGGAACTTCAGTTAAATGATGACCAATTTTATTAGAAAGTTTTACTCCCCAAGCTTTTTCAAATTTTTGTCTAGCAGCTTTATCAGTAACTTTTTGATATCCAGAGAAACAGTTAGGGATAGCTCCCATATCACAGGAACCTTGTACATTATTTTGACCTCTTACAGGCCCTATACCTACACTAGGTCTTCCATAGTTTCCTGTCATTAAAGCTAAACCAGCTAACCCTTTAACTACATCTACAGCTTGACCAAATTGACATACTCCCATACCATAAAGTATCATTGGATTTTTAGCCTGAGCATACATTCTCATAGCTTTTCTAATCTTTTCAGCAGAAACCTTTGTTATTTTTTCTACATACTCAGGAGTATACTTCTCTGTAATTGATTTGTATTCATCAAATCCTTCAGTATATTTAGCAACATAGTCTTTATTGTATAAATTTTCACTAATTAATGTATTTGCAAACGCATTTACAAGAGCCATATTAGTGCCGCCCTTTAATTGTAACCATAAATCTGATATTCTTACACTCTCTGTAACTCTAGGATCTACAACTATAATTTTTGCACCTTTTTCTCTTGCTTTAACTACTCTCCTAGCAACTATAGGATGAGATTCAGCTGGATTATATCCAAAAATTAATAGTAAATCTGTATTTTCAATTTCAGGAATAGTATTTGACATTGCACCATTACCAAGTACTGTAGCTAGTCCTGCTACAGAAGGTCCATGACAAACTCTAGCACAGTTATCTACATTATTTGTACCTATTACAGCTCTCATAAATTTTTGCATTACATAGTTTGTCTCATTTCCAGGTCCCCTAGAACATCCGGTACCCATTATAGAATCAGCACCATACTTATTCTTTATTTCAGTTAATTTTCCTGCAGTAAATTTAATAGCTTCATCCCAAGTTACTTCTACTAATTCACCATTTTTTCTTATCATAGGCTTTTTTATACGAGCAGTTAGAAGTTGAGGATCATTTAAAAAATCCCATCCATAGTGTCCTTTAAGACATAGATTTCCTTCATTTGTTCTTCCATTAGCAGGTTCAGCCCTTTTTACTTTTCCATCTTCAACTACCAAATATAATTTACAGCCAGCACCACAATAAGGACATACAGTTAAAACTTTCTTTTCCATTTATATACCCCATTTACATATTTTTTTATGAACAAATAATATTAGTCTTAACTTTATAATTAGTATAAAATTATAGACCATATTAAGAACTATTAACATTTTGTATTATTCATCCATATAATCCTGATAGTAACACTTAAATGGAGTATATTCAAAGCTTATAAAAAATCCCTATTACTAGACTTTCGACATATAATGATTTCTTATGAGAGGTTTTCAAAGTTTAATCGAACTACAAATCTATTTTTTAAGTTATTTTTAATTACGTTTAATTATGTTTAATTACTTTTAATTAGGCTATTTTCTATAAAATCTGCTATGGAAACTGTATCATTTAAATTTAAAACAGGAATATTTACATCTAACTTTTCGTCACTTGCTATAGCTATAATATTTGAAATATCATAATTCGGATTTTTATAAAGCAAATTATCATCTACACTTTTTCTATGAACTTCTATTTTAGGATAAATATTATTTTTAAATCCCTCAATTAATATTATCTCTAAATCACCAAAAAGATTAACAATTTCTTCTATAGTTTTTTCCTCTTTCAGTGATTGAATCATAGCTAATTTTTTAGAAGATGCAATAATTACATTATCAGCTCCAGCTCGACTAAATCTGTAGCTATCCTTTCCTTCTCTATCTATTTCAAATTTTTTTACATCATACTTTAATATTCCTATAGTGTGATTTCTACTTTTAAAAATTTTAATTAATGATTCAACTAAAGTAGTCTTTCCCATACCTGACTTAGTTGCAATTATGCAAATGATAACTGGTTTTTCTTTTTTATGTGAATATAAATTTTCCATTTAAAACATCTCCTGCCTTAACATTTCCACATTCCTCAGGTATAATAATTATCCCATTAGCTCCACTCATAGTCATTAGATGGTTAGAACATTGTGATCCTAATTTATAAGCGTAATACCTTCCGTTATCCTCTTTAATATCAACATAAACATACTTTTTTCTTCCTCTTTTAGCTTTAAAATCCTCCCCTAAAATAACAGGAAATTCCCCCTTGTTCTCAATTTGCTTACCCATCATTTTTTCAACTGCAGGCTTAACAAATTCTTCAAAGGTTGTTATTAATGATAATGGATTACCCGGTAACGCGAAAAATAACTTTTCTTTATACATGGCAAAGGTTACCGGTTTTCCAGGTTTAATTGCTACTGAATTAAATTTCACATCTGCTCCTATTTCCTTTAACACATCGTCTACAAAATCATAGTCTCCAACAGATGCACCCCCAGAACTAATTACTATATCTGCATTTTCTAAAGCATACTTAACTTTTTCTTTTAAGTTATCTTTATTGTCAGAAACTACTCCTAATGATAAAGCCTTTACACCTAAATTTTTAACTAGAGCCTTTAATGAGTATTCATTACTATTTCTAATCTTTCCTCTTTCAGGTTTGCTATCTACGTCAACTAACTCATCTCCAGTAATAATTAAAGCAATAGTAGGACTCTTATATACATTTACAGAACTATATCCTAATGAAGCCAATAAACCTATTTCTACTGGTCTAATGTTACTTCCTCTGTTTAGTGCCAACTCACCAACTTTAATTTCTTCTCCAAACTTAATAACATTATTACCTGTACTTACCACTTGAGATACTTTTAATATATTACCTTCAACTTTTACCTTTTCGATTTCTATAACAGCATCTGCGCCTTTAGGTAAAGGTGCTCCAGTCATGATTTTAAAGGCTTGGCCAGATTCTAGCTCATCTTCACAATAGTCTCCCGCTTTTATTAATCCTTTGATTTCAAATTCTATAACCTTTTCTGTATCGTAGTTTTGGGTATCATAGCTTTTGATAGTATATCCATCCATTGCAGACTTATCAAAAGGAGGCAGATTATCTTGAGAATATATATTCTCTGCCAAAACTTTATTAAGGCACGACACTATATCCTTTTTTTCTAAAGCCAGCTCTTTTGTATTTTCATCAATTATATTTAGTGCACTATCTACGTTAATCATTATTTATTCCCTTCCCTATCCTATGCATTCTATTTTTAGATTATTGTATAAGCAAAACTTGAACCTGCTGATTCTCATACCTATAGCTGATTCAAGTTTTGTCTAACTTTTTATATAAATAACTATACATATTAATCTTTAATAAAGAACCATGAATAGCTAACAATACAGAAAGGATGTTAATATGAAACCAATAAAATTTATATTTTAGGATTATTTATCCATTTTCACTCGCATCTGTTTTTTTATTTTATCATATTCGTCTCTTACATATTGTTCTGCCCATTCCTGATCTTCGATTTTCTCCACCTTTATTGCACAGTATTTATATTCAGGTGTTTTTGAAATAGGATCTAAGTTATCAATAGTAAGTTCATTACATGCACCTACCCACCACTGATAAGTCATATAAGTAGCACCTTTTTTAACTCTATCTGTAATCAAAGCTCTTGCTACTATACTTCCTCTACGTGAACTTATTCTTACCAGTTCTTGATCTTCTATTCCAAGATTTTCACCATCTTCTATACTCATTTGTATATATCCTGGTTCATCTGCTAACTGTTGAAGCGCACGACAATTTCCTGTCATTGTTCTTACAGAATAATGTCCAACTTCTCTTACAGTTGATAAACTAAGTGGATACTCTTCATCTTCTAATTCCTGAGGCGCTCTCCACTCTGCAGCAAATAATTTTCCTTTACCACTAGGAGTAGTGAACTTATTACCTTCATATAAGTATGGTGTTCCTGGATGTCCCTCTGTAGGACAAGGCCATTGAATACTTCCTAGCTTATCAAGCATTTTATAACTTGCCCCAGCAAAATTTGGACTAAGACTTCTCATTTCATCCCAAATTTCTTCTGTATTCTTGTAGCTCATTGGGTAACCCATAGCAGTAGCTACTTCACATATAATCTGCCAATCAGGTTTTACATCTCCCTTTGGTTCTACTGCTTTTCTAATTCTTGCGAATCCACGATCAGCAGATGAATAAACACCATCATGTTCTCCCCATGCAGTAGCAGGTAGAATTACATCAGCATGAAGAGCAGTTTTATTCATAAAAATATCCTGAACTACTACAAATTCTAATTTATCTAAAGTTTCTCTTACCTCCGCAGCATTTGGATCACTTTGAACAGGATCCTCTCCGAAGATGTAATAAGCTTTAATCTTATTTTCATGTAATACTGCATGAGGAACTTCTGTTAACTTATATCCTGGCTTATCAGGAAGTTTTTTAACCCCCCATGCCTTTTCAAATTTTGCTCTTATTTCAGGCTTAGTAACATCTTGATATCCTGAGAATACATTTGGAAGTGCACCCATATCACAAGCACCTTGCACATTATTTTGACCACGTACAGGACCAATACCTACACTAGGTCTTCCAAAATTGCCAGTTAATAATGCCAATGAAGCTAATCCTTTTACTACGTCAACAGCCTGTCCAAACTGACAAACACCCATTCCGTAAAGAATAAAAGCATTTTTTGCTGCAGCATATTCTCTCATAGCTTTTCTAATATTAGCTGCACTAACTCCAGTTATTTTCTCTGCATACTCAGGAGTATATTTTTCTACCAAAGCCTTATATTGTTCAAAATCTTCCGTATACTTTTCAACATATTCTTTATTGTAAAGGCCTTCATTTATTAAAACGTTACCAAAAGCATTAACTAATGCCATGTTTGTACCGCCTTTTAATTGTAACCACAAATCAGAAATCCTTACTGTTTCTGTTACTCTTGGGTCAGTCGTAATAATTTTAGCACCTTTTTCTTTTGCTCTAACTATTCTCCTTGCAACAATTGGATGCGAATCCGCACCATTGTACCCAAATACGAATAATAAATCCGTGTTCTCTATTTCTGGAATAGAATTAGACATAGCACCATTTCCTAATGAGTAAGCCAGACCGGCTACTGAAGGAGCATGTCAAACTCTAGCACAGTGATCTACATTATTAGTTCCAATTACTGCCCTCATAAATTTTTGCATTACATAATTAGCTTCATTTCCTGGTCCTCTTGCAGAACCAGTTCCCATAATAGCATCTGGACCATACTTCTCTTTTATAGCTGTTAGTTTGTCAGCGACGAATCCAATAGCTTCATTCCAAGAAACTTCTTCTAATTCTCCATTTTTTCTTATCATAGGTTTTTTTAGTCTAGCTGTTAGCAGTTGATTGTCATTTAAATAGTCCCATCCATAGTGTCCTTTAAGGCATAGGTTGCCTTCGTTAGTTCTTCCATTGGCAGCTTCAGCTCTTACTATTTGTCCATCTTCAACAACTAGATATAATTGACATCCAGCGCCACAATAAGGACATACAGTTAATACCTTTTTTTCCATTATTAATATTTCCCCCTTTTTTTCTATAAAGCATTATTTACTTTACATAGAATTTTATTCTACGTGAAGTTATTAACAAACCCAACATTAATTAATTTACATTAAATCCTATGATTATATAATAACAAGGTTGAGTTATATAAGTATTTTATTTTTTATGAATACCTATACATAATTATTTTAGGTCTATGGAACTCTATGATTAAATTGTATTATACTTGATACTTCCAATATTTTTATAGAAATCCAATAACTTATAGAATTTTCTGTCAATTTCTTAATACTTATTACTTAGAGAGTTCAGATTCCACCTCACGGTGGACACCCTTGCCATAGGCTAATAGTTGCTGCTATCCCCCCCATAGCGGACTTTCACCACCAAGCTCTGTCGCTCATGCTGCTGGGCGCACCAAAAAAGATAGGTATGCGCCAAAAGCACATACCTATCCTTACGATAAACATTTGCAATGGCCTTCTTCTCAAGCACGGAAAGCACATCATTTTCATGACATACTCATTGGTTTTATCTCCATAGGCTTAGCCTTTAGGATTAAAAACTTGAAGTCCTGTAATATATTCAGTTGCATTCTCTCAGTTAATTATTTTCATATTGTTACATTTAATACATATTTGCTGTTACTATTATCTTATATTGTACCATATTTATACTTAATTACAATATTTTTGCGATAATTAGTGTATAAAGCCTACCACATCTATTACAAAACTTACTTTTTTATTAGTTGAAAAGTTTGAAATATATCAAATATTGTGATAGTATTTTTCACGAGGGCATTATCCTTAAGTATTATTTTGGTTCGCACTTTAATATTACTACATAATGACCTCATTTTATTTATATGTTTTTATTTCCCGATAATATCTAAAGCACTGGATAGGCGCTTATTTTTGATACTATCATTTATAACTTCGGGCTTAACTAAGGTGAAGGCATCACCTGGACAAACTTCTACACAGGCTGGACCTCCAAGTCTTCCTGCACACAAATCACATTTATGTGCCACCATAACTTCTTTATTCTCCTTGCCTTCTTTAGTAATCACATTCAGGCTCATCTGCATTTGTTCCTTACCATTTTGACATCTCGGAACCACATCTATAGCACCAAACGGACAAGCAACAATACAGGTTTTACATCCAATACATAACTCTGGTTTTACAACAATCTTATTATCTTGATTAACAATTGCCGCTACCGGACAAGCATTTGCACAGGGTGCATCGTCACATTGTCGGCATTGTATCGGCATAGTGACCATTTCTGCCCGTACTAGACTGATACGAGGAGAAAAGGGAGCATCTATAAATCCGGCAGTGGCTACGCTAGTACCTAAATGTGCAACCGCACAGGCAATTTCACAAGCTTTACACCCAATACATTTATTGGGATTTGCAACAACAAAGGTATTCAATACAATTACCTCCTTGGGGTATACTTGGTATGGAGTAGATGATGAATATTATCTTCTACCAAGAATTTTTCATAAATTTTTTTAATCTCAGGATTATTATGTGATTTTCTATATTCCATATTTTCATCATGTACATACGTATTACATGTACGATTAGTATAAGCATTAGCTTGCTCATCAGGTATCAATACTTTAGGTTGTCCGCCACCACTAACACAACCAACCGGACAAGTCATCACTTCAATGAAATGAAAATCCGCTTTTCCAGCTTTAATCGCTTCTAAAACTGGTATAACATTTTTCAGACCAGCAACCACTGCTACTTTTAGTGTCAAATCTCCCACTTTAACATCTGCGGTTCTCACGCCTTCGACACCTCTGACGAGTTTAAGATTTACATCTGGGATTTCTTGCTTAGTAATCAGTTCATATGCAGTACGCAAAGCAGCTTCCATAACACCACCAGTAGCACCAAAAATAGTTCCTGCACCAGTATAAGTTCCAAGTGGCTTGTCAAATTCTTCTTCAGGCAAGCCATTAAAATCAATGCCAGCATCCTTAATTAATTGGGCAAGTTCCCTCGTAGTAATTGCAACATCTACATCGCGATAGCCGCTATCTTTCATTTCAGGACGCTCACATTCAAATTTCTTACAGACACAAGGCATAACAGAAACACTATAAACCTTGGCAGCATCCACACCATCAACCTGTGCACCATATGTCTTAAATAGCGCACCTGCCATTTGCTGTGGAGACTTACAGGAAGACAGATGAGGAATAAGCTCTGGGTAATCCTGCTCAATAAATTTTACCCACGCAGGACAACAGGAAGTGAACATCGGCAATACTCCACCTTCAGTAACCCTTTTAATAAGTTCGTTACCTTCTTCCATAATAGTAAGATCAGCAGTAAAGTTTGTGTCATAAACTCGATTGAAACCTAATTTTTTTAGTGCAGCTGCCATTTTACCTGGTGTTAAACTTCCAAGTGGCATACCAAATTCTTCAGCGATAGCTACACGAACCGCTGGGGCACATTGCACCATCGTAAACAGGCTATTATTCACTAATACCTTTTTTACCGTTGGGGCATGACCTGTATAGTAAGATGCAAATAATGGCTCCTTAACAGAAGGGAGCATATTACGCTCTTCCATCTTTTGCTCACGAGGAGCAATATCTTCATCAAATGCAGATGCATAAGCGCTACAAATTTGCACACACTGACCACATAAAACACAACGCTCAACATTAATTGTTTGAGGTTGTCCTTTTTCACCTTCTATAGCATCTACAGGACAAACACCCGTACATCGCCTGCATCCTGTACACAACTCTTTATCAATTTTGATAATACCTTCAGTCTTAACTGTCAAAGCAACCGCCTCCTATCTTATTTTAAATTAAAGACTTAGTCAAAAAAATTTTTCACTGAATCAAGGAAATTGGTAGCTGCTTCTACGTTGCGTTTTCTTTTTACTTGTTTTGGTACAATAAGCTCCAACGCTTTCTCTGGACATACTCTAATACAAGCCGGACCGTTAGGTTGGTCCACACACAAATCACATTTATGTGCCAACATCACTTCCTTTTCTACTAGACCATCCTCAGTTTCAGACATAAGCCCATTCTGAGTAACTACTTGACCATCTTTATATTTAGGAACAAGGTCCATTGCACCAAATGGGCAAGCCATCATACAAGTTTTACAACCCACACAAGCTTCAGTATTAATCAAAATTTTATTATCAACCTGACTAATAGCATCTACTGGGCAAGCATTGGCACAAGGAGCATCTTCGCAATGGCGACATTGGATAGGCATAGTCACTTCCGCTGTTTTAACAAGAAAAAGCCTCGGCATAATCGGCGTCTCTACTGTCCCCACTGTCTTTCCATCGCTATCGGCATGGACAACAGCGCACGCAAGTTCACAAGCTTTACACCCTATACATTTACGTGGGTCAGCTACTACAAAAGAGTTAAGTTTTGTATTCAATTGAATATCCTCCTTCTAACTTATTTTTTGTTAGTCGCTTGCAGCATTCCACAAGCGTTAATTCACCTAACCTTTTAGACTACTTTATATAACTACTTTTCTTACGGAAAATCTTACGTTTTTGACATCCGAAATCTGAAAAGTCTAATTTCTTTACTTTTACCGAACAAACTTTAAACTCAGGTGTTTGAGTAACAGGATCAGCTGCGCTATTAGTTAAAATATTACCTGGACTCTCAGTGAAATGGAAAGTAATAAATGTTAGTCCTTGAGGTACTCTGGTTGTTACTTGTGCTTTTGTAATTAATGAACCACGTCGTGTTGTTACACTAATTTCATCGCCATCTTCAATATTAAGTTTTTCTGCATCCTTAGGATTAATTTCCAAAGACTCTTCCGGATGGGCACCATTTAATCCCCAACTACGTCTCGTCATAGTTCCTGTATGATAGTGGGCAACAACACGTCCAGTAGTTAGCATCAATGGATATTCTTCATCAGGAAGCTCAGCAGGTTCTCGATGCTCGATTGGAGCAAACTTACCCAAACCACGAGAAAACTTACCAATATGCAAAATAGGTGTTCCAGGATGATTCTCATTCGGACATGGCCATGGAATACCACCATTCTCCAACCGTTTATAACTAATACCAGCATAACTTGGTGTCAGAAATCTCATTTCATCAAATACATCTTCAGCAGAACTATAATCTGCTGGATACCCCATTGCCTTCATAATATCACGCAATATTTGCCAATCTGGAAGACTCTTACCTTTTGGTTCTACAGCCTTGCGAATGCGCTGCACTGTACGATCAGTGCTGCTAAAAGTTCCGTCTTTTTCAGCATACGACACTCCCGGAAGAACAACATCAGCAATTTCAGCTGTTTCAGTCAAGAAAATATCCTGAACAATCAAACAATCCAAATGCTTTAAACAATGTTCGACGTGATTTATATCAGGGTCACTGCGCATTGGATTTTCACCAAATACATACAGTATTTTAACCTCATCTCTTGTAATTGCATTCAGGACAGATGGAATAGTAAGTCCAACTTTGTCACTTAACTGTGCATTCCATGCTTTTTCAAATTTCGCTTTCACATCAGGATTAGTTACTGATTGGTAACCAGTGTAGACATTAGGTAGAGCTCCCATATCGCATGCACCTTGTACGTTATTCTGACCACGCAAAGGGTTAACTCCTCCTTTAGACTTACCCATATTACCAGTAAGCATTGCAACATTGGCTACAGATAGTACATTATCAACACCGGTAGTATGCTGCGTAATACCCATAGTATAATAAGAAGCAGTAGCATCGGCCTTAGCAATAATTCTTGCCGCTTCTATTATCTTTTCCGCTGGAACTTTAGTTATGCTGGCTGTATATTCTGGGGTAAATCTCATTGCAACTTCTTTGAAAGCCTCAAAATTTTCGGTTCTTTCAGCAATAAATGTTTCATCAGCCAACCCTTCTGTTAATATGACATAAGATAACCCATTCAAAAGTGCTACATCCGTACCTGGTCTATGTCGTAGCCAAACATCAGCATGTCGTGCCAGATCGGTTTTGCGGGGATCAGCCACCACCAATTTGATACCGCGCGCTTTAGCTTTCAACATTTTAACACCAATTATCGGATGGCATTCTGTGGTGTTTGTACCAATCGCAAAAATAGCATCTTTAGGTCCCATTTCATCAATTTCATATATTGAGTTTGTCATTGCTCCACTGCCAAATGCTGTGCCTAGACCAGACACTGTAGGAGCATGTCAGAGACGAGCACAGTGATCAACGTTATTAGTACCAATCACTGCGCGCATTAATTTTTGCATAAGATAGTTTTCTTCATTAGTGCAACGTGCGGAACTAAAAGCCGCCACGCTATCAGCACCATATTCTTTTACAGTTTTTTTAATCTTAGAGACAATAAAGTCAATTGTTTCTTTCCATGTAGCCTCAACGAGCTTACCTTCTTTTCTTATCAAAGGATTAGTCAGACGATCTTTATGATGCACGAAATCAAAACCAAAATGTCCTTTTGAACATAGTTTTCCTTGATTTACTGCATTTACTGTATTAGGTGTTACACTAACAATTTGTCCACCTTCTACATTTAAGAAAAAAGTACACCCTGTCCCACAATAAGGACAAGTAGTTAGTACACTATTCATAGTATTAGCTCCTTTCTTTATGTTTGGGCATTGTTGCCCTTTTCACTTGTGCTTTCACACAATTTTGTGCAATTTTACGGGGTGTAAAATAATTCATAATTAATCACCCTCGTATAATATATTTGCTTACAAAGAATTACTTACTTGACGTGGAATTTCATCGTGCGTGAAGTTATTAACAAATCAAAATATCAAGTAATCTACATTAAATGTATGATTATATAGGAATACGTATACACAATTATTGTAAGCTTATGATATTTCATAGTCAAATTGTACTACCTGTTGATAATTCTAATATTTTTATAAAAAACTAGCAATTTGTAGAATTTTCTGTAAATTACTTAATATTCGTAGGAATTGTTAGTAAGTATTATTAATCATCCACCATCTATATTATTCGCCATGTACTTATGCATTCCTTTAAAATTGATGTAGAGTAGTTTAAATGCTCTCCATTCCGTGGATAAAATTTAGAACTCCCCTTTCGGGGTTAAATATAATAAATTTATAAAAAAACTAATTCCAGTAGATAAAATAATTCATAATCAATCCTCATCGTATAATATATTTGCTTCAATTTATATTACTCATATAAAAAATATACCACAAAACAATCAATACGAAAACGTTTTTATGGAAATATTTTAAATTTTATTAAAAATTTTAAGATATTTCCATATAGAGCTATATCTATACATATATTTGCTCCGCAGATTATTGCACAAGTTGCTATTGTTAATATATCCACAAACTTATAATTCGTATTATTATCTCTTGAATCTAAAATGCTTATAAACGAATTTGTATTTTTAACAAAATTCTGTTTAAGATTGATTTCTTTAAATATTGTTGGTAGACTTAATAAGAGATAATGATTAAAAAAATTTTCTAATAACTAATAATATGCAAAGGAAGTGAATCAAATGCAAATGGGATTGCTAAATATAGAACAAATGATTTTGATTGGATCAACAGGTCGTAATAGTGGTAAAACTACACTGGCTGTAGAACTAATTAAAAAATGGAAAAACAAATTTCCTGTTATTGGATTAAAAATAACTACAATTAAAGATAAAAGTGGAAAATGTCCAAGAGGTGGACATGGTTGTGGAGTTTGTACTAATATAAAAGAAAATTTCGAGTTGTTAGAAGAAAATAATAAAACTAAAAATAAGGATACTTCATTATTACTTGCAGCAGGAGCAGAAAGAGTATACTGGCTTAAATGTTTAAATACTCATCTTTATGATGGAATAAATCATTTTATGAATCAAATTCCTAATAATGCACTAATAATTTGCGAATCCAATAGTCTTCGAAATGCTGTTATTCCAGGAAGTTTTATTATGCTTAAAGATATGAAAAATGATGTAATTAAACAATCTGCAAGTGAAGTAATAAATAAGGCGGATGTTATTATAGAAAATGACTTTGAAAATAGTATTAAGAATATAACTGAAAAAATAGAAATTAAAAGAACTGAATCAGATTTCCTAATAAAAATAATTTAAAATATATAAGAGTACATTAAATCAGTACAGCCGTATAACTGACTAAACCATAAACATATATTACTATTTAATTGATAAAAAAACTTTTTTCCCACAGGAATATAGCTTATCATTATTAAAATCTACATTGGATAATACCCTGTTCTGAATCTATAAAAAATCACAAAAGACACCAAGTATCAAACTTGGTGTCTTCTTGTTAATCTCACCTAATTTTAAATATAAATGATTAGTTTATATTTAAAATTAGACATTTGATCCCTCAAAATTAAACAGAGTGTAAACCAGTCTTTCAGACAGCATTACCTGTCTGTATTATCCTTAGAAAGGAGGTGATCCAGCCGCAGGTTCTCCTACGGCTACCTTGTTACGACTTCACCCCAATCACTAACCCTACCTTCGGCCGC
>Ga0183101_1001316_pt1 | contig 24391 bp, 23 predicted proteins | sample Biomet3_FD_127790 | JGI IMG/M metagenome (GOLD analysis project Ga0183101, IMG submission 127790) | Microbial communities from bioreactor (seeded with sewage sludge) at LBNL, California, USA - Biofuel metagenome 3 | ecosystem: Engineered > Bioreactor > Anaerobic > Unclassified ...
CCCTTTCTTAAATATTAGTATTTTCAATATATTAATATTTTATTTTTTAATAATTAGTAATGTTTTGAACATTATCTATATTCAATAAATCTTTACTTTGATTTAATTTTCAAAAGCTCATCTAAATACTTTTTAAAATTACTTTTTGCTTCTTCCGTGTTTTTCAAAACTCCACTTGAAACATCAGCACCCTTTATCACTGTATCAGAAGTAACTACTATATTTTGAAGATAACTACAATAATTATCATGAAAGGAATTAAACTCAACTCCATGAGGTAGTTTGCTGACCTTATCTAAATAAGTATGTAGATTTTTATTTTCCTCTTTAATTTGTGGTAAGGACTTATTTTCTACTGCAGCCATTGTAGTATCCACTGACTTTTTAATCTTCTGTGAATAGTTGTAAATTTCCTTAGTATAGGTTACATCATTTTTTGAAGAATTGAATACATCCATAGGACTTTGTCCAGAATTAATAGCCTTTACAAAAGAAAAAATAAACATAATGACTAAAGCAAAAATAATTGCTTTGGTAACTTTCTTTATGATACAAACTACTAAAGATACTGCAACTATAGCAGTAAATATTAAAATTAATTTATCATAACTCATTTTTAATTCAACCTCCTTTTAACATCTTAAAATATATTTATTTTATAAAATGTACTTTATATTTTACCATATACTATACATTATTACATATAATTATTTTTCAACTCCAATATATTCTTTAGTTGGTTTTTTTATTTATAACACAAAACTAATATGGAGTGTTATGAATGGTTTTGAAAAAAACATGAAATATTATGACGTTTTTTGAAAGAAAATGATTGTATTTTGAATATTTCTATATTATAATGTTTACATAGACAGAAAGTTAAATGAACATACTTTAAATATAAAGTGCGCTTATGCAGAAAGTGCTATGAACAAAGAAGGTGATAAAAGTTGTTAACGGAGGAAAGACATAAAATAATACTAGAAATTCTTCAAGAAAAAAATTTAGCTAAAATAAATGAACTTGTAGAAATAACCAATACTTCAGAATCAACTATAAGAAGAGATCTTACCTTTTTAGAAAGCATAAATGCATTAAAAAGAATACATGGCGGAGCTACTTTGCCAAAAGGAAGACTCTTAGAGCTTAGTTATGGAGAAAAGGAAGTTCAAAGTGTAGAAGAAAAGAGAGCCATAGCTAAATATGCAGCATCTTTTATAGAAGATGGAGATTCAGTGTATTTAGACGCAGGAACATCAACTTTTGAAATAATTCAGTTCATAAATAAAAAGAATATAGTAGTAGTTACAAATGGACTAAAACACATTAATGCACTCGTTGAAAGTAACATAAATGCCTATATTTTAGGTGGCAAAGTTAAAAATACGACAAAGGCAATTATAGGTATAGATTCCTTGAAGAATCTAGAAAAATTTAGATTTGACAAGTGCTTTCTAGGTATCAATGGCATTCATCTAGAATATGGCTTTACTACACCGGATTCAGAGGAAGCAATTTTAAAAGAAAGTGCCATTAAGCATTCAAGGCAGACTTTTGTACTAGCGGATGAAAGTAAGTTTGGCGAAGTAAGTTTCGTAAAAGTTGCTGACCTGGGGAAAGCTATAATTATTACTAATTCTAAGACAGAAGATTATGAAGGATATAGTAAAAAAACTAAAGTAAAGGTTGTGACAGAGGAATGATTTATACGGTAACTTTTAATCCCTCTATAGATTATGTTATAAATGTTGAAGAATTTAAAGCAGGAGCAGTTAATAGAGTTTTAAGTGAAAATAAATATCCTGGTGGAAAAGGAATTAATGTATCCCGAGTTTTAGAAAATCTAGGGGTAAAGAATAAAGCATTAGGTTTTATTGGAGGGTTTACAGGACAATTTATAAAAACTTCACTTGAAAGTGAAGGGGTAGATACAGACTTTATTGAGCTAGATGGTGATACAAGAATAAATGTAAAGTTAAAATCTAATGAAGAAACAGAAATAAATGGTGCAGGACCCAGTGTTGATGAAAAGGATTTAAGCAAGCTATTTGAAAAAATAAGCAGTTTAAATTCAGAAGACTGCTTAGTATTGGCAGGAAATGTGCAGAAATCACTGCCAAGAAATATTTACTCATTAATACAAGAAAAATGCTCATGTAAAAAAATAAAGGTTGTGGTTGATACAACAGGAGAGGCTTTAACTTCTACATTGAAATATAGACCATTTCTAGTAAAACCTAACAACCATGAGCTTGCTGAGATATTTAATGTTCAAATTAATACTAGAGAAGAAATAATATATTATGCACAGAAGCTTAGAGAAATGGGTGCAGAAAATGTAATTATATCTATGGCAGGAAAAGGAGCACTTTTAATATGTAATGAAGGTGTCTACCATGCATCAGCACCAAAAGGAACTGTAAAAAATTCCGTTGGAGCAGGAGATTCACTTATAGCTGGATTCCTTGCAAGATATTCTCAAACTTCAGATATTGTTGAGTCTTTTAAATGGGGAGCAACTTCAGGGAGTGCAACAGCATTTTCAATGGATTTATGCAAAAAAGAAGATGTAGAAAATTTATTATCTCAAGTTAATATCAGTAAGTTGTAAAAAGCTTTAGTGGTTAAAAATTGGAATATACTTACAAACGGACGTAATGCCAACTATATTTAAAGTATTAAACTGGAAATTTAGTAGTCGGCAATATTTTATAAATTAGATGAAAACCTTTAATTTAAAATTGGGAGGAAAGAATATGAAAATAACAGAACTTTTAAAAAGAGATACGATTATTGTTGATTTAAAATCTAAAGGAAAAACTGAAGTTATAGATGAGTTAGTAAACAAGTTGGACAAAGCTGGAAGATTAAACAATAAAGAGGACTATAAGAAGGCTATTTTAAAAAGAGAAGAGGAATTTTCTACTGGTATAGGTGATGGTATTGCTATTCCTCATGCTAAGACTGCTGCGGTTAAAACTCCAGCTTTAGCATTTGGACGTTCTAAGGAAGGTATAGATTATGATTCTTTAGACGGCAATAAAGCACATATATTCTTTATGATAGCTGCTAGCGAAGGAGCACATAATGATCATTTAGATACACTATCTAGATTATCTAGTATGCTTATAAATGAAAGCTTTAGAAATCAGCTTATGAATGCAAAAACAGAAAACGATATATTAAGCTTAATTGACAAACAGGAAAATGAGTATCTACAAGCGCAAAAGTCAGAACAAACTACAGGAAACAATCAGTCTAAAGGACTAGTGCTTGCAGTAACAGCATGCCCAACAGGTATAGCTCATACTTATATGGCAGCGGATTCTTTAAAGAACAAGGCTAAAGAAATGGGAGTAGACATTAAAGTAGAAACAAATGGTTCTACTGGTGTAAAGAACAGATTAACAGATGAAGAAATAGCAAAAGCCTCTGGTATAATAGTAGCTGCAGATAAGCAGGTAGAAATGGCAAGATTTGAAGGAAAGAAAGTAATTCAAGTTCCTGTAGTGCAAGCTATAAAGAAACCTGTAGAACTTATAAATAAAGCATTAACTGGTGACGCTCAAACATATCATCATAGTGGAGGCGGTAAGGAAGAGTCAGGAGCAAAACAAAGAACAGGTTTTTATAAACATCTTATGAACGGTGTTTCAAATATGCTACCTTTCGTTGTTGGTGGAGGTATATTAATAGCAATATGCTTTATGTTTGGTATAAAATCTTTCGATCCTAAAGATCCATCCTTTAACCAGTTTGCTAAATTATTAATGGATATCGGTGGTGGAAATGCATTCGCACTTATGGTACCAGTTCTTGCTGGATTTATAGGTATGAGCATCGCTGATAGACCAGGATTTGCGCCAGCAATGGTTGGTGGATTTATAGCTGCAAATAATGGTGCAGGTTTCTTAGGTGGATTAATTGCAGGTTTCCTTGGTGGTTATGTAGTTGTCGGTCTTAAAAATGTATTTTCTAAGCTTCCAGAGTCATTAGAAGGTATAAAACCAGTACTATTATATCCTTTATTCGGAATATTTATCACAGGCGCAATAATGTTCTTATTTGTAATAAATCCAGTTAAAGCTCTTAATGCAGGAATAACAACTTTCTTAGGTTCAATGGGTACTGCTAATAAAGTTATACTTGGTATAGTACTCGGCGGAATGATGGCTGTTGATATGGGTGGTCCAATAAACAAAGCTGCATATACTTTTGGAATAGCAATGATTGGAGCAGGTAACTACTACCCACATGCTGCAATAATGGCTGGTGGTATGGTTCCACCACTTGGAATTGCTATTGCAACTACATTGTTTAAAAATAAATTTACAAGACAGGAAAGAGATGCAGGTAAAACTAACTATATAATGGGTGCTAGCTTCATAACAGAAGGTGCAATACCATTTGCAGCATCAGACCCTGGTAGGGTAATACCTTCAGTAATTGTTGGTTCAGCTATAGCTGGTGGACTTTCAATGATGTTCAACATAGGATTACCAGCTCCACATGGTGGATTATTCGTAATTCCTATAGTAAAAGGAAATCCCTTCCTTTATGTATTAGCTATATTAATAGGATCATTCGTAACAGCATTTATGTTAGGATTCCTTAAAAAATCAGTAGAAGAATAATTGTAAAACTCCCGTTTATATAAGCGGGAGTTTTTTTATACTGTAATTTCTAGAATTTTAATTTACCTCTCTTTATGCTCAAACTCATTAAATCGTGAGTTGAGGAAAGGTTGTTATCGTATTTCAATGCTTTTTTGCACAGCTTAAAACATTCTTTGTACTTTTCGGAATTATATTTAGAGATAGCACGCCTACTATAGTATACAGCTTTAAATTTGGCGTTATAAGTGATAATACCAACTGCTATAACTAAAAATGCTGCCGTTCCTGCAAAAATAATTGGGTAAAAGAGACCTCCTATAAAAGAAATTAATGCAGCCATACCAGTTATTTTTAATTGATTAGGATATTGTGGAAGTTCTATTTCCTTATGTAAAGTGGTCTTTGATTTTTTAGACATTTGTTATACTCCTTTTAGTGTATTTATTAATATAGTTATTATCATATTATAAGTAAATTTTATACTTTTAGCTATAGAAATAATTTTATCATTATGAAGTGAAATTTGAATTAGATGGTAGTATTAGAGTGGGTAGTCATCGGATAAATGTAGCATAAAAAAGCTTCAGACAGAAAATCCACCTGAAGCTTTTTTTTATTTTGCAATATTTTCTTCTGTAGTATTATAATCTAGCCCTTTTTCTTTTTTGCTTTTAATCATAGAAGCCACAATGCTAATTAGTAATATTGTAAAGATTGTAACCAAAGATACCAATACAGATATTTCTATGTGGAAGAATGTAATTGAAAGTTTTATACCAGTAAACACTAGTATACAAGCTACACCATATTTTACATAGGCAAAATTATTATGAAGTTTCTCAAGTATAAAGTATAAATTTCTAAGTCCTAAAATAGCAAATATATTAGAAGTATAAACTATAAAAGGATCTGTTGTTATAGAAAATATAGCAGGGATTGAATCTATGGCAAATATTATATCAGAACCTTCTATTAATATTAATATTGCAAGCAATGGAGTAGCATAGAGAATCCCATTTTTTCTTGTAAAGAATTTTTCTCCGTCTAGCTTGTCAGAAACAGGTATTATTTTATTTAGAACTTTTAATATTTTACTATCTTTAATGTTACTCTCATTATCATGATTAAAAAACATTTTAAATCCACTTACTAATAACAATACACCGAATATATAAAGTACCCAATGAAACTCATTAATGATGGAGATTCCGAGTATTACAAAGACAAATCTTAAAATAACAGCACCAATTATTCCAAAAGTAAGTACTCTTTTCTGATATTCTGGTTTTAGTGAAAAGCTTTCAAATATGAGTAAGAATAAAAATAGGTTATCTAAGCTTAAACTTTGTTCAATAACATACCCTCCAAGAAATTCCATTGCTTTTTCTTGTCCCATAAAAACATAAATACCAATATTAAATATTAGTGCTAAAGCGACCCAAAAGCTTAAATGTAATAATGATTTTTTCGTAGACATAAAACTACCTCCTGATTTTAATAATTAATAAAATTTCGGCTACCCCATTATCTAATTGATAGCTGGTCAAAAATAAAAGACTTTTAACATAATCCATAATTATTTTAGGATTATGTTAAAAGTCTTATCACCATTTTCAGGTTTACAAAGCCAGATTTAGAAAAACTAAATCGGAATGTTGACTTTGTAATTTAAATTACTCCCTCTTAACATGTAACTATTTACTTTATAGTGTTATAATATCATAAATTCAATGGTGTTGTCAAGTAATATTTATGATATATAGTAGATAAGTATAATATAAAAAGAGTTATTCAATAACCTTTTACTAATAACTTTACATATAAAGTTATATGGGTATTAATATTTTTACTCTACATAAACTACATAAGATACAGAAATTAAGAAAAGAAGGTGTTAAGATGAGAATTCGATTAGGGTATGTAGCAATTGCTCTTAAGCTTCCTAAGGTTACGTCCTCAAGTACAGTAACTTACACAAATTATGGAAAGCAAGGAAATGAAGAAAATAAGCTAAACAAATTGAAAAAGGTGACACTATCAAATTTAGATGATTTATATAAGATTCTTCAATATAACGTTGAAAATAACATACATTTTTATAGAATAACATCTGCATTAGTGCCTTTAGCAACACATCCCGATGTTGGAAATTGGGATTATAGAAAAATTTTCAATGTAGACTTTAAAAGAATTGGTGATTTTATAAAAAAGAATGATATGAGAGTTGATACCCATCCGGATGAATTTAATGTTTTAAATAGTATAAGGGAAGAAGTGGTAGAAAACACAAAAAGAAATCTTTGGCTTCACGTAAATTTATTTGAGGACATAAAATACCCTAAGGGTAAGATGATTCTTCATATAGGAAGTAGTCAGGAAGGAAAGAAAACTGCAATAAAGAGATTTATTAAGAATTTCAGGGAATTTCCAGAGGAGATAACAAGGCAGTTGATACTAGAAAATGATGATAAAACCTTTACTACAAAAGAGGTTTTGCAAATATGTAAAGATTTAAATACCCCTATGGTATTGGATGTTCACCATCATATATGTAATAATGAGGGAGAGAGTTTAACTCCAATGCTTAAGGACATATTTAGTACCTGGGATGGACAAATTCTTCCTCCTAAGATTCATTTTTCAAGTCCAAGAGAAGGTGAAAGAGACAGAAAGCATTCTGATTTTATCAATCCACAGGATTTTATTGAATTTTTGGAGACTTGTAAACCACTAGGAATTAATTTCGATGTAATGTTAGAGTCAAAAATGAAAGATTTATCTTTATTTAAATTAGTAGAAGATATAAAAGAACTGAGAAAAGATTGGAAGTGGATAGACAATACTACATTAGAAATATGATTTTAATTAATGAAAAATAAACAAACTGTGCCTGGTGTATCTATATAGTATATAGAGAGAATATAAAAGAAAAATAGAGAAACAAGTAAATAAATAGGAGTATTTACAAATAACTATGTTGAAAAATAATCATAGGGATGATAAAATTACAATCGTTGGTTGTCAGTTATGATATGGGGGTATAGCTCAGCTGGGAGAGCACCTGCCTTGCACGCAGGGGGTCAAGGGTTCGAATCCCTTTATCTCCACCATAAGGGCTTATAGCTCAGCTGGTTAGAGCGCACGCCTGATAAGCGTGAGGTCGATGGTTCGAGTCCATTTAAGCCCACCAATATTTCTTTGAATTGCATATTGGTGGATTTTATTTTAATTTGTAAAGCCTAATATTGAGTAATTCGAATAAAATTAAATTAAACGTTCCGTGGTAGCTCAATGGTGGAGCATTCGGCTGTTAACCGAAGGGTTGGAGGTTCAAATCCTCTCCACGGAGCCATTTTTATTTTTTGTATAAATAATGGATATAGTAATCCCGTTACTATTCAAAAGTAGTAGAATATATTTAAATCAGCGAAGAATCGCTGATTTTTTTGCTTTTCTTTAGAATGGAAAAATGTAGATTGTAAATTAATGATGATAACTATTAAAAATTCTTTGTGGATTTATACTAAAAATCATAAGTTGAGAGATACTATACTGTAGACAAAAGCTGATATAACATTTAAAAATATAGTACTGTTATATATAGTCTTTCAACTTAAGGAAGGAGTGTAAATCTATGAGAGTAACTAATAGTGAGGAATTAGAGAAAAAAATTGAGGAATTACGAAAAGCCCAAAGAATGTTTTCAACTTATAATCAAGAACAGGTGGATGAAATCTTTAGGCAGGCAGCTATGGCAGCAAATAATGCAAGAATTACCCTTGCTAAAATGGCTGTAGAGGAAACTGGAATGGGAGTTGTTGAAGACAAAGTAATTAAGAACCATTTCGCATCAGAATATATTTACAATAAGTATAAAGATGAAAAAACTTGTGGAATTATAGAAAAAGATGAGTCTTTTGGTATGATGAAAATTGCAGAACCAATAGGTGTTATTGCAGCTATCGTTCCAACCACCAATCCAACATCTACAGCAATTTTTAAAGCTTTGATTGCCTTAAAAACTAGAAATGGTATAATATTTTCTCCACATCCTAGGGCAAAAAATTCAACTATAGCTGCAGCTAAAATAATATTGGAAGCGGCAGTGAAAGCAGGTGCTCCACAGGGAATAATAGGATGGATAGATGAACCATCAGTAGAACTTTCTAAGTTAGTAATGAAAGAATCCGATTTAATTTTAGCAACCGGTGGTCCTGGAATGGTGAGAGCAGCTTATTCTTCAGGTAAACCAGCTATAGGTGTTGGTGCGGGTAATACACCTGCTATTATTGATGAAACAGCCCATATTAAAATGGCAGTAAGTTCCATACTTTTATCAAAAAGTTTTGATAATGGGGTTATCTGTGCTTCTGAGCAATCAGTGTTAGTAATGAATCAGATATATGAAGGAGTTAAAAAGGAGTTTGAAGAAAGAGGAGCATACATATTAAAAGGTGATGAAGTAGATAAGGTTAGAAAAATAATACTAATTAATGGAGCTTTAAATGCTAATATTGTAGGACAGTCAGCTTATAAGATTGCTCAAATGGCTGGAGTTGATGTGCCTGAAACAATTAAGGTTCTTATAGGAGAAGCTGAGTCTGTTGAACTTGAGGAACCATTTTCACACGAAAAACTTTCCCCAATACTTGGAATGTATAAGGTAAGTTCCTTCGATGAAGCCATTAGAAAAGCTGCTAGGCTTGTTGAATTAGGTGGCTTTGGACACACATCAGTATTGTATACTGATGCACTAAAATCAAAAGATAGAATAATAAAATTTGGGGAGGCAATGAAAACAGCAAGAGCAATAATTAATATGCCTTCTTCACAAGGAGCTATTGGAGATATATATAATTTCAAACTTGCACCATCCTTAACATTAGGCTGCGGTTCATGGGGTGGAAATTCCATATCAGAGAACGTTGGAGTTAAACACTTAATGAACACTAAAAGGGTAGCTGAGAGGAGAGAAAATATGCTGTGGTTTAGAGTTCCAGAAAAGATTTATTTTAAATATGGATGTCTTGGAGTTGCACTAAAAGAATTAAAAGATATGAATAAGAAAAAAGCATTTATTGTTACTGATAAAGTGCTTTATGAATTAGGATATGTTAACAATGTTACAAAAGTTCTTAGAGAAATTGGAGTTGATTTTAAGATATTCTTTGATGTAGCACCAGATCCAACTCTTGGTACAGCAAGAAAAGGTGCAGCTGAGATGGATAGTTTTAAACCTGATGTAATAATTGCAGTTGGTGGAGGTTCACCAATGGATGCTGCAAAGATAATGTGGGTACTCTATGAACATCCAGAGGTAAGGTTTGAAGACCTTGCTATGAGATTTATGGATATTAGGAAGAGGGTTTACACATTCCCAAAGATGGGTCAAAAAGCTATGATGATTTCAATTCCAACATCAGCAGGAACAGGATCAGAAGTTACACCTTTTGCTGTTATTACCGATGAGAAAACAGGAATTAAGTACCCTCTAGCTGATTATGAATTAACACCTAATATGGCTATAATTGATGCTGAATTGATGCTTAATATGCCAAAAGGATTAACTGCTGCTTCTGGAGTAGATGCTTTAACTCATGCTATAGAGGCATATGTATCTATTCTTGCTTCAGAATACTCAAATGGATTAGCACTAGAATCTATTAGACTAATTTTTAAGTACCTTCCACAGGCATATAATGATGGACCTAATAATATAAAGGCTAGAGAAAAAATGGCAAATGCAGCAACTATGGCCGGAATGGCATTTGCAAATGCATTTTTAGGAGTATGTCACTCAATGGCACATAAACTCGGTTCAATGCATCATGTACCACATGGAGTAGCTAATGGATTATTGATTAATGAGGTAATAAGATTTAATGCCACAGAAAATCCAAGGAAACAAGCTGCTTTTCCTCAATATAAGTATCCAAATGCTAGATGGAGATATTCCAAAATTGCTGAATACTTGGAATTAGGTGGTAATACTGAAAATGAAAAAATTGAGCTTTTAATTAAAGCAATAGATGAATTGAAGGATAAAGTTAATATGCCTAAAACTATTAGTGAATCTGGAGTTTCTAAAGAAAATTTCTATAGAACTCTTGATGAAATGTGTGAAGATGCTTTTGATGATCAATGTACAGGAGCTAACCCTAGATATCCACTAATAAGTGAGATAAAACAAATGTATATAAATGTTTTTGAATCAAATACAATAAATATTGATAAAACTGATGAAAATATATAAATGAACTAGCTATGAGGTAAAACTTGAATTAGATTGGATTTTAAATCAATCTGATTTAAGTTTTACCTTATTTAAAGAATAAGCAAATCAGATTAAAATAGTCATATTATAGTGTGAAAATTGTATGGTAAAAGGGCATTATGTTAAAATAAGTGTAAGAATGAGGAAATAAAAAAGATTGAATGATATCTTGACATAACTTATAATAATATTATGGTATACGAATAAAATAATTGGGTATGGAAAGGAACGAGATATTGTGATAAATATTTTTAAAACTAAAAGAAATATTGCGAATATTGAAAATGCAATTGTTGATAAAATAGAGGAAAAGGAAATTATAAATAATAACATACATGAAGAAACTATAGAATTTTTGAAAAAAATGCATAAAAAGATTGAAACTGTAATTAAGCAGCATAATGCAGTGAATAAAGAACATGACATTCTTGGGGATTTAGCAAGTGATATAAAGAACCAAATGGAAGCTATATCTGAATTGACAAAAAGCACAGATACTTCTACTAATACTTTATATAGTGAAGGGAGTAAGTTACTAAAAGTTACTGAAAATACCGTAGAAAAGTCTGTAGAAGGCAAAGCATCAGTTGAATCTATGATGGATATTATTACATTATTGGAACAGGAAATTAAAGGAACATATAGTAGCGTTAATAGGCTTGCTGAGAAGTTTAATAAGATAAATGAAATAGCTCAATTAATTAGTGGTATTGCTAATCAGACTAATTTACTTGCACTAAATGCAGCTATTGAGGCAGCTAGAGCTGGAGAAAGTGGCAAGGGTTTTGCAGTAGTAGCGGATGAGGTAAGAAAGCTAGCAGAAGTTACAGGTCAGAGTACAAAAAACATCACAGATTTAATTCATAGCATAAATTTAGAAACCAAAAGTGTATTAAATAATGCAGAAAAAAGTACTAAAGTAATCTCTGACGGTATAGTTGCCTCTAAAGGAGCAGTAGAAAAAATTGATGAAACATTATCTTGTTTTTCAGAGGTAGAAGGGGGAGTAAAAAAAGTTATAGATATATTCTCAATGCAGAAAGAAAATGTAGGACAAGTTTTAGAAAAAATTAAAACCATAGATGAAATTCTACATAATACTAATAGTAACTTAATCCATCACATAGATGAAGCCAGTGAAGTCGATAAGCAATTAGATCAAAGTGTAAAAGAATTGATTTCATATACGGAAAAGTTAGGTTATTAATAATAGAAATTAAGGGTTTTAGTATATTTATACTAGAACCCTTAATGCTTATATCTGTTGAAAAATCAAGGAAATTAAAACATTCGCAATTTTCAATTTCCCCTAAAACAAATAATTTTATATTAGGACGAGACTCAGGGATTTTTTTTGTTTTTACAGGACAAAATACATAATAAGTATTATTAAAAAGGAGAAACACATATGGATATAAAAAGAGCTACTGAAATTATTGAATCATTAGGTGTAATAGGAGTAAATTATAAAGGAGATCCTGTTTGGTTAGAAAACATTAACCAGCAAAGCAATACAGTTAAAGTTAAAGATATCAAGAAAGATAAAGAATTAAATGTAGATATAAGAGATTTAGAAGAAGATTAATTTTATCTCTAGGTTAACACCTAGAGATGTTTTTTTCATTTACAGTTTGTTAACAGCTTTGACATGAAGCTGTCACAGCATAGAAGTATTATTAGAAAAAAACTAGCCTTTATGTTATAATTTTTCATAAAAATAGGAAAATCAGGAGAACTATATATGAACAAAACAATATTAATAGTAGATGATGAAGAAAGACTTAGATTTCTTATAGAGGCATACTTAAAAAAAGAAGGTTTAAGTGTTCTTCAAGCTGAGAATGGTCATGAAGCACTTAAATTATTTGAAGAAAATGCAGTGGATCTTGTGGTACTAGATATAATGATGCCTATTATGGATGGCTGGATTACTTGTAAAAAGATTAGAAAAGTCTCAAATGTACCTGTAATTATGCTTACAGCAAAGTCGGAAGATGAAGACCAACTATTAGGTTTTAATCTAGGTACTGATAGCTACGTTACGAAACCCTTTAGTCCTAAGGTTTTAGTGGCTAGAATTAAAGCCTTACTTAAGCGAGCTTATCCAGATGAAAGGGAAAATGCTTATGATGGTGTTTGTGTTAATGAACAACACCATGAGGCTAAGGTAAATGATAAAGAAATATACTTATCACCTAAGGAATTTGAATTGTTAGGTTACTTCATTAAGAATAAGGGGATAGTACTGAGTAGGGAAAAGATTTTAGATGCTGTGTGGGGATTAGATTATTATGGAGACTTGAGAACAGTGGATACACATATTAAAAGGTTAAGAGAAAAACTAGGCGAAAAGTCATACTTGATAGCCACAGTTAGAGGAACTGGCTATAAATTTGAGGTAAAAAAATGAATATTGGCAAGTTTAATTTAAATAGAGTTTTTTTAAAAAGAATAAAAAAAAGTATAACTTTAAAATTATTTATTGTAACAACCTTAGTATTTATTATATTTATAAGTAGTACGCTTATAATACAGTCCTTATTTTTTGGAAAGTTTTATATGAGTAAGAAGAAAAATGACATTCAAAAAGCAATTCAAGAATTTAGAACATCTTACAATAAAATAGAGGATGAGCAAGAAGTTACAGAGTTAATTAGGGATTTTGAGGAAAGTCATAATGCTAAGGTTATTATATTAGATAGCAATGGAAAGCTTAAGTTTATAACTAAATCTTATAGCGAAAAATTCAATGCTGCTAGGCTAAAGATTATAAATGAAGTTATAAGAGATTGGAAAATTGATTCTAATACCTTTACTCAAATGAGAAGAGATAATAAGCCAATAACAATCGTAACAGAAAAAAGAACAAATGAAATAAGAAATATTGTTAGTGCTGTTTCAGATAATGATAAGAATGAAATCATATTTACAATATCATCACTTCAACCGGTAAATGAGGCATCCACCGTAATAAGAGAGTTTTATATTTATTTTTATATAGGAGCAATTTTTTTGATTATAATATTATCCTTGATTTACTCAAATATGATTTCAAAACCTCTTCTTACGCTAAATGAAGCAGCTTCAAATATGGCTGACTTGGATTTTTCCAAGAAATGCAATATTATAAGAGAGGATGAAATTGGTAATTTAGCAAATACGCTAAATTTTTTATCAGGGAATTTAAATGAGGCACTAAGTTCATTAAAGGAAGTCAATGCTAAGCTAGAAGAGGATATAGAGAAAGAAAGACTTTTAGAAAAAATGAGAAAGGAATTTGTAGCAGCAGTTTCTCATGAATTAAAAACGCCTATAAGTCTTATAGGGGGATATACAGAAGGATTAAAGGATGGTGTATTCCAAGGAGAGGAAAGGGATTATTATCTAGATGTTATATTGGATGAAAGTCGTAAGATGGGAAATCTAGTATCTGATATGCTTGATTTATCTCAATTAGAATCAGGAAATTTTAAGTTAATTAAAGAAGAGTTTAATATAGATGAACTGATAAGTTCAACTTTAAAGAAATTTTCAACATTAATAAATGATAAAAATATTGAGCTTCAATTGAATTTGATTCATAAAGTAAAAATTAATGCAGATTGGACTAGAATGGAGCAGGTTATAACCAATTTTATTACTAATGCAATTAAACATACAAATGATAATGGGCTTATTAGAGTTGCTATGGAGAAGAAGGAAGATAGAGAGGTTTTTATTTATGTGGAGAACAGTGGAGTTTATATACCTAATGAAGAAATAGATAAAATATGGGATAACTTTTACAAGATAGATAAGTCAAGGAATAGAAAGCTTGGAGGAACAGGAATTGGACTTGCTATAGTGAAGAATATTTTAGTGTTACATGGATATAAGTATGGAGTTGAAAATACAGATAAAGGGGTTAGATTCTACTTAGCAGTAAATAATATAAATTAGTACTAACATAAGTATTTAAGCATTTAGTTTGACATATCTTTTTAGAAAAAGAAATGTCGGGTATATTAATGTGATAGACATATATTCAATCCGCTAGGAGATAATTTACAATTTATTAATAAGTCTGGCACAGAATTGTAATATAAAAATTATACAATAAGACTTAGAGGGATTTAGAAAGGCGGATTAATATGAACATAGTTATGATTAAGCAAAATAAAATAATTAATTTTATAATAAGAAATTTAGATATAGTACTTTTTTTAACAATAATATTTATAAAGATGATGTTGTATGCAAAACAAATATCTCCAGATTATCTTTATATGGGGGTAGTTCACCCTGTTTTTGCATCTGTATTAATACTTGCAAGCTTTTCTATGCTTTTTGAGCATAAAAGAAGAATAAATTTCTTGTATACTATAGATTTAATAGTAAGTCTAGTTTTAATATCAGATATAATGTATTATAAGTATTTTAAAGATGTAACAACAGTAGCTGCTTTGAGAAATATAAAACTTTTAGGTGGAGTGTCTTCAAGTGTAAGTAGTTTGATTAATATTAAAGACTTTATTTATATAGCAGATACTATAATTTTACTTCCTTTTTTAAAAAGGTATAAAAAGGTTAAAGGAAATTATAATAGTTCTACTTTAAAGCAGTTCGCTATTTTTCTACTTATATTTATAACAGGAATATCAATTGATGCAAAATCCGTAGTTGCAATAGCAAAAGAGCAGCCAACTCTTTTAAGTGCAATGAGTAATAGAATATACTTAACTAAAATGATAGGTAATCTAAATTTTCATGCTGTAGATGCTTATAATTATATAAGTACTAATGTTAAAAATTCTAAAAAATTATCATCAGAAAAAGAAGAAGAAATTAAAGCATTTCTAGTTAATAATAACCAAATTAAAGAATCAAATTTGAAGGCAGAGGCACAGGGTAAAAACTTAATAGTTATTCAAGTTGAGGCTTTGCAGCAATTTGCTATTAATAAGAAGGTAAATGGACAAGAAGTAACTCCTAATTTAAATAAATGGATAAATAAAAGCCTATATTTTGATAATTATTTTTACCAGGTAGCAGGGGGAAATACTTCTGATGCGGAATTTATGTCTAATAACTCTCTATACCCAGCAGAATCCGGTGCAGCTTATTATACTTATAGTGGTAATAAATATGCTTCTTTAGCTAGTCAATTAAAAGATAATGATTATTATACAGCTGCATTACATGGATATAGCGAAGGATTTTGGAATAGAAATGTAATGTATAAATCCGAGAGCTTTTATGACTTCTATGGAGAGCATAGCTTTAATGTTGATGAAGAAGTTGGTTTAGGACTTAGTGATAAATCTTTTTTGAACCAATCAATTGAAAAGCTAAAAACATTTAAAGAACCCTATTATTCATTTTTAGTAACATTAAGCAGTCACTATCCCTATGATGATGTGAAAGGGTATGGATATTTTAATGTTGGTCAATATGAAAATTCTCTTCTTGGTAATTATTTAAAAGGAATTCATTATACAGATGAACAACTAGGAATGTTTTTAGATAAATTAGATGAAGAAGGAATTACAAAGAATTCAATCATAGTTATATACGGTGACCATTTCGCTATTCCTAAGGAAAATATTAATGAGCTTTATAACTTTGAAAATGTAAATAATCCTGATGATTTAAAATGGTTTCAATATCAAAAAGTTCCTCTAATCATACATTTTCCAGAAGATGAAAATAAGGGAGTTAACCACACTTATGGAGGACAAATGGATCTTTATCCAACACTAGCCAACTTATTTAATTTGTCTAGTGAGTATATGTTTGGAAAGGATTTACTTAATTCTAACAGCAATAAAGTAGTCTTTAGAAATGGATCTTTTACTGATGGAAATATATTTTATGTGTCTTGGACAAATACCTACTATGATATAAAAACAGGTAAGATTATACCGGAAACAGATGAATTAAAGAAAAAGAAAGAAAATTATACTAAAGAACTTGGATATTCAGATGATATCTTAAATCACAATTTGATTAAATCTTTTGAAGGAGATAAGCCTAAATAGCTTATCTTTTTCAAATTGTTGAGGTATGTAACTTGAGATAGATCTTTTGATATGATATCATAAATAGAACTACTTAATATAATATTTTTACACAGGAGGACATAAATGATTAAAGGGATTTTATTTGATTTAGATGGTACACTTATAAATACTAATAAGCTTATAATTGATAGTTTTCAATATGCACTAAAAAAACATTTTAATAGAGAAGTGCCAATAGAAGAGATAGTAACAACTTTTGGTGAACCATTAACTGAAACAATGGCTAAATTTGATAAAGATAATAGAGATTTATTAGTTAATATTTATAGAGATTATAATGAAACGAATCATGATAAACTTACTACAAAATTTGAAGGTGTAGAGGCAGGTTTAAAATCCTTAAAAGCATTAGGTATTAAACTTGGTATAGTAACCTCAAAAAGAAGAATTTTAGCTGATAGGGGACTTAAGCTAATAGATATATATGATTATATGGATGTTATAGTAACACCTGAGGATACAAAAAAACACAAACCCCAAGGAGAACCAGCTGAAAAAGCTTGTAAGTTGTTAGGAATTTCGCCAGAAGAGACAATTATGGTAGGAGATAGTCATAATGATATTTTATGCGGTAGAAATGCTGGATGCAGTACCTGTCTTGTAAAATACACAGCCCTTCCAATGGAAAAACTTATGAAGTATAAACCAGATTATGTTATAGACAAAATTGAAGATTTGATAGATATATGTAAATCTTCAGAAAAAGAAGTAATTTAATTTATTATAAAAAAAGGTATGTAATTTTTACATACTTTTTTTATAATAAAGAATTTTAGAGTTAGTATAAATAATAAATATTATGTAAATTAAAAATAAAAGTAAACCAAAACAACTAAAAAAATTAATATAGAAATAAGGATTTATAACTACATAAATCCCTATATAAAATTAGATATAAATAACTTACCATTAAAAACTATTATAAATCTAAGTCAGTATCATCTATATTAGGTAAATCCTCTAACCTATGAGGTAGGTCTAAATTAGGATCTTTTAAATCACCACCCATACCATTAATAATTTCTTTTGCGCTATCTTCATCAGCTTCATCTAAATTAACAATTACTCTATAATTAGCATCTGTAATCTCTTCGAAACCTCCCATACCACTTACCATTGGATTTGCAGCATTTAATGGACTTTTGGAGGGATCCTCAATATATGGGCCAGAGTTTAAAACTAAGGATGAAAGGTTTGGAGAATTTTCAGTTCCAGGAAGTACTGGGCTTAGTCCAGTATTAAATTCCACATAGTGATCATTTATATCTGCTATAGAGTTATTGAAACCTGCATTTTTTAATCGTTCAACTGCTTCATTCGCATTTTTTATACCACTAAAATAAGCTTCAATTTTCATAGTAAACCTCCATTTTTCTATTGGATATTTTTATCATAGTTATTTTCTCACTACAGAAAAAATATTATTCAGTAAGATTATTTCTATAGTGAAAAAATAACTATGTTTAGATTTAATATCAAAGTTTTAAAACTTAATATTAAATCATAACTTATAAGATAAGTAATCAAGTTTAAATAATAGTATTTAACGAGGTGATTTGAATATGAAGGTTGATGCAGTATTTGAAGGTGGTGGCGTAAAAGGAATAGGCTTAATTGGCGCTGTATGTTGTCTAGAAGATAGAGGATATGATTGGCATCGATTTGCTGGTGCTTCAGCAGGTTCAATTATAGCCGCACTTTTAGCTGCAGGATATACTGGTAAAGAACTAAAAGATATAATGCTGGACTACGATTATAGAAACTACTTAGATAAGTACAAGCTAGAGATGCTTTCTTTTTTTAGAAAATCCACATCACTTTTTAGAGATAAAGGAATATATTCTGGTAATCCAATTGAAAGTTTTGTGAGTGACTTACTTATAAAAAAAGGAAAAACTAAATTTAAAGATATAAGTGTTAATGGAAAATCTAGACTGAAAATAATTGCATCAGATATAACACAGAAAGATATGTTAATACTGCCAGATGATATTTCAAAATATGGAATTAATCCTATGGAATTCGAAATTGCTAGAGCGGTGAGAATGAGTATAAGCATTCCTTTGTATTTTAAACCAGTAAAGTTATCATATAATAAAGGATGGAATTTGATTGTTGATGGGGGTATATTAAGTAATTTTCCTCTATGGATATTTGATGTAGAAGGAATACCTAAATGGCCAACTTTTGGATTAAAGCTTGTTGGCAAAAGCTCGAATAATACAGTTCTAAATAAGCTGGATTTTGTTTCCTTTTTATTAGATATTTTTAATACTATGATAGATAAAAATGAGGAAATATATATTAGAAATAAAGACGCTGTAAGGACTATATTCATACCAACCTTAGGTGTTTCAAGTACTGAATTTGATATTACAAAAGATATGAAGTTAAAGCTATTTAAATCAGGGTATAGTAGCGCTGAAAATTTTTTAGACAGTTGGGACTTTAAACAATACATTGCTAAATATAGAGTATAATAACAAATGATTTAAAGTAATAGTTCGTAAAGTTAAACTAAAAATCAGATAGGACTCTCACCCTATCTGATTCTTAGTTGAGATAAAATTTTTAATATTAATTATTTAGTTTCAATATCCATTAGTTACAACCTGAACATCCACCGCCACAATCGCTTTCAGCTTTGATTTCTGGTTCTATAGAGAATCCACCACGGCCATTCTCTCTACCACTTTTTAAAGTTAAGCTTCCAAATTGATTTAATAAATCTCTATCCACTAAGAATTTCATGTCTTTTATTTGCTCTACTACATCAGTATCCTTTTGTTCATCCAGAACAAGATTAAAAGCTGGGCCACTTCAGCCACTACCTGCTAAATAGATTCTAATAATATTGGAATCTATATTGTTTTCTTTTAAAAGCTTAATAAAATCCTCATAAGCTACATCGCTCATTTGAACAGCTGCCATATGTATTACCTCACTTTTCATTTTATTTCTAATTAGCCACAGTTTTTATTATAAAATAACTAATTAGATTTTAAATTTTAATTGCCAATTTAATAATAATATATAATAGTAAAATTTTCAACTATTACAAAATCAAATAGGTCAAACAAGTTACTGGCATTGTTTATTATTCGATAGTTCTAGATTTTAATGCATATATATAATTGATAAGATTTATAATACATAAAATTGTAATTAAAATTATTGCATTATCTAATAATTGTGGTAATATTTATGAAGATGAAAAAGTTTAAATCCAAGTGTATATTCAATTAAAACTTGGAAAGGGAGTAACAAAAATGGATTTTTATATTTACAATACTTTGTATAGAAAAAAAGAAAAATTTGTACCAGTTCAACATGAAAATGTAGGAATGTACACCTGTGGACCTACTGTCTATAACTATGCTCATATAGGAAACTTAAGGACTTACATATTTGAAGATGTTTTAAAAAAATCTTTAAAATATTTAGGATATAAATTAAACCATGTTATGAATATAACAGATGTAGGTCATCTTCAGTCTGACGCAGATGAAGGTGAGGATAAAATGGAGCTAGGGGCAAAGAGAGAAAATAAGACCGTATGGGAAATTGCTAGGTTTTATGAAGATGCTTTTTTTGAGGATTGCCAAAAGTTAAATGTTGAAAGACCTACAGTGGTATCTAGAGCTACTGAGCATATTCAAGAAATGATAAATTTAATAAAAATCCTTGAGGATAAAGGATATACTTATATTTCTAATGGGAATGTTTATTTTGAAATTAATAAATTTAATGATTATAATAAGTTAGCTAATTTAAGTATAGAAGAGCTAGAAGCTGGCAGTAGAGTTGAGGTAGACGCTAATAAAAAGAATCCATTGGATTTTGTGCTATGGTTCACAAACTCTAAATTTAAAAATCAAATTATGCAATGGGATTCCCCATGGGGAAGAGGCTTTCCAGGATGGCATATTGAATGTTCTGCTATGTCTATAAAATACTTAGGAGAAAGAATAGATATACATTGTGGTGGAATTGATCATATACCTGTTCATCATACTAATGAAATAGCACAATCAGAGGGTGCTTTAGGTCATAAGTGGGTAAATTATTGGATGCATGGAGAATTTCTTGTACTTGACGGAGGAAAGATGTCAAAATCTAAAGGGGACTTCTTAACAATTTCAAGAATTGAAGAAGAGGGATTTAATTCATTAGATTACAGATATTTTTGTTTGCAATCAAGATATAGAAAGCAACTTATTTTTAGCTTTGATGCATTACAGGATGCCAAGAATTCATATAAAAAATTAAAAAGCAAAATATCATCTATAGTAAAATCAGTAGGGAATATTGATAGATTTGATGATACAAGAATTAATTCTTATAAGAAAAAGTTCGCAGAGCAAATTAGTGATGATTTAAATATGCCCAATGCTTTTACCGTTTTGTCAGAAGTAATTAAGGATACTGACCTTACAAATAAGGAAAAGTATTACTTAATAGAAGATTTTGATAAAGTTTTATCTTTAAACCTTTTAATTGAAGACTCTAAAGAGAGTAATATAGATATTGATGAGGAATATGTAAATAAACTTATTGATGAAAGAAAACAGGCGAGAAAGAGTAGAAATTGGACAAAAGCCGATGAAATAAGAGATGAATTAAGCAAAATAAATGTTGAGATAGTAGATTCAAAAGAAGGAACTACCTGGAGATTAAAAAAATAGTATAAAAAGTAGGAAGCTTTGAAGTAAGCTTCCTCATATTTTCTATTTACAATGTGAGAGTTACACATATGTTTAACATACAATTCAAATAATTATTTTAACTAGAGAGGATGAAAAAAATGAAGTATAAAATAGGGCAAAAGATAGAGTTTACAGATGAGTTTAATATTGAAATCCAAAATGGTAAAAAAGCTAAAATTGTAAAAGGTGATACTGCGATGGTTGTAAGAAAAGTAGATGAAACTTCTGGAGAAATACTATATATCACAGGGCAAGCTTCTGGATTAAGTCAAGTAATATCTATAGAGGTAGATGACAATGTTGATGCAGATTATTTAGCAAAGAGATTAATGGAGGATTTATAAAATAAAGGTTAAAACTCTTAGATAATTGGAGTTTTACTTCATATGTTTAAGCTTTAAGTAATAAAATTAAGGTATAAACTATTTGTTTGGGGATACGTTATGATATTATTAAAGCCATTATATAAGTTAAGAAAAAGAACTCTATTGTCAATATTAGGTTTGCTATATTTAAGTATATTAATTATATTTGGTATTGTATACTGGAAGATAGCAAATATGTCATCTGGAGAGTATTTTGTATTTCAAAACGATGTTAATATGAATACCAAGATAACTGTCTTTAAAAAGAATTTAAAAATTAATATACACAATAGAGACTTTAATGAAATAATAAATGATTTGATTAAAAGTGAAGAATATAAAAGACCAGTAGTTAAACTCTATGGAAACATTTATGATAAAGACAATGAATTAAATATTTTTGTCTTAGATAAACCTATTGGAGAAATGTGGGCAAATTATTACTACCTATTACTTCAGGGTAACGGAATCACTCATATGAAAATAGACAGTGCAGAAGAGCAGGTTATTAATAATAAAATTAGAACATATAAACTTAGAATATCCCTATATAAAATAAATAGTAAAAATAAAGATGATAGTTATATTGTATATAAGAAAGATTATAATAAAAACTTACAGAAAATAGATACAGTAATAGTATGGATTAAAGATTATCCCATAATAGAAGATGAATTCCTGAAAAAAGATTACAAATTTTATCCATTAAGTTTTTATTTTACGAACCTTATGGAAAACTCTATGTCATTTTTAGACGATAGTCCTTTAGTTTTGAAAAGTGTAGCAAATGGAAATTTTAAATATCCTCTATGGAATTTTTTGTATTTTAGTTCTGTAACTATTACTACACTTGGATATGGTGATATTCTTCCTAATTCTACTATAGTACGTATACTTGTAATGTTTGAAACTGTATTTGGAGTAGTTATTATTGGTATGTTTGTATCCTGTTTATTTTGGAATAAAAAAGATTAAAAGGGAACTTAAAAATCACAAAATAAATTCATTAATTTCAATTAACTGTTTTAAAAGTTATAAATAAAATATAATTAACAAAATGGAAAAGCTAGAGAGGAGCTGTTAAAGTTGACAGAAAAATTATTTTATAAAGATCCTTATTTGAGTCAGTGCGAAGCGGAGGTTGAAGATATAGTTAATAAGGATGACAAAATATTAGTAGTTTTAAATAGAACACTTTTTTATCCTGAAGGTGGAGGTCAGCCATCAGATATTGGTGAAATCAATGGGGTTAAGGTTTTATATGTTTACGAGGAAGAGGATATTGTTTATCATCATGTTGAGAAGATTCTTGAGGATAAAAAAGTTTTATGTAAAATAGATTTTGATAAACGTTTTGACCATATGCAGCAGCATAGCGGAGAACATCTTTTATCTGGAGCAATTCTTAAACTTTACAATGGAAATAATAAAGGTTTTCATCTTGGAGAGGATTATGTAACTTTAGATATTGATATAGATGGAATGACAGATGAGATGCTTAAAAATGCTGAAGATGAAGTAAATTCTTATATTTATAAGAATACAGAGATTTGTACATATGTAGTTTCAAAGGAAGAAAGCAAAAATTTTCCGATGAGAAAACAAATAAATGTTGATGAAGATTTAAGAATTGTAGAGGCAAAAGGTATGGATTGTTGTCCATGTTGTGGCACTCATGTACTCAGAACTGGTGAAATAGGAATTGTAAAGATTATAAAAAGTGAAAGATATAAGGGAATGACAAGAATATATCTTAAGTGCGGCATCAGGGCTTTGAAAGACTTTCAAAATAAGCAAAGCATTATAATTAATTTAAATAAACATCTTTCTTCTGATGAAAATAATTTATGTCAAAGAGTTGAAGGTCAATCTTTAGAAATTGAAAGACTTAAAAAAGAGTTAAATGGCTTTAAGAAAATGGTGGCTGAAAGTGAAGCTGAAAGTATATTGAAAACCGAAAGTTCCAAAGTAGTATTAAGAAAATACGAAGATAAATCTTTCGAAGATATACAGCTTATTGCTACAGTTTTGGGCTCCAAGAATTATATATTAATCTTAAGTTCATTAACCGATAAAAAAATTCTATTTATGAATAATAGTGATTCAGACACAAACTGTGGCAAGTTATTTAAAGACAACATTAAAGAGTTTAATGGAAAAGGCGGGGGCAATGCTAAAAGAGCACAAGGTAATTTTGAGAATAGAGAAGATTTAATAAAGTTCTCTGAGTTTTTAAATACCACTTTGATTGAAAAAAATTAATATTTAAATCTAAAGTAACATAGAAACTCTCTATTTTTTAGAGATTTTATGTTACTTTATTATTTTGTAATAATTAGTTTAAATTTAAATAATTTCATATATGAATTTA
>Ga0183101_1000241_pt3 | contig 24349 bp, 31 predicted proteins | sample Biomet3_FD_127790 | JGI IMG/M metagenome (GOLD analysis project Ga0183101, IMG submission 127790) | Microbial communities from bioreactor (seeded with sewage sludge) at LBNL, California, USA - Biofuel metagenome 3 | ecosystem: Engineered > Bioreactor > Anaerobic > Unclassified ...
TTAGGGGTTCGCAGACAGGGGCTTACGCCACTATTGAAAAGGCGGACGGCTACAAGGTTCCGGTTATCGTCTGGGAAATCGGCGAGACGGATGAAATGAACCTTGACCGCTATGAGGGCTTTCCAACATTTTACTATAAGAAAGACCTGACCGTTTCCGTAAACGGCAAGCGGGAAAAGGCTATGGCCTACATCATGGATGAACGCAGACCTCTTGGCGAACCCAGCTACGGTTACTATAAGGTGATCGAGGATGCCTACTCCGAGTTCCATTTTGATATAAACATTTTGGAAAAGGCCCTTGAGGACACCATTGCGGAGGCGGACGACGATGTTTATTAAGCGAGAAATAGTCGAGCGCCTACGCAAACAATACCCCGCCGGCACCAGAGTGGAGCTTATCCGTATGGAGGATGAACAAGCGCCGCCCATCGGTACTCGAGGCACGGTGGTTGGTGTTGATGATATGGGAAGTATTATGGTTGCTTGGGATAGTGGAGGGAGTTTGAGTGTACTTTATGGTGAGGATTTATGCCGTAAAATTGAAAATAAGTAAATAGAATCATTTTAGAGCAAAGACTTCTTCGGAGGTCTTTTTTCTTTGCAAGCCAAGAGAAGGAGGTGGGGAATATGGCGCAACGAGGAAGAAAGCCAAAACCAACCGCGATGAAAGTGCTAGAAGGCAATCCAGGCGGCAGACCGCTCAATAAAAATGAACCCAAGCCAGATAAAAAAGCCCCTCGCTGTCCGGCTTGGCTAGAAGAGGAAGCAAAAAAAGAATGGAAACGTACGGGGAAAACACTAGAGCAGTTAGGTCTATTAACTGAAATGGATATGGCAGCGTTTGCTGGGTATTGCCAAGCCTATGCTAGGTGGAAGGAAGCCGAAGAGTTTATTAGTCAGCATGGTACCATGATTCGTACGCCAAACGGATATTTGCAGCAGGTGCCACAGGTATCGATTGCACAAACAAATTTAAAAATTATGCTCAAGTTCTGTGAGCAGTTTGGGCTGACTCCGTCGGCACGGAGCCGGATTGCTACCGAAAGTAGTCCGCAGGAAGCAGACCCAATGGAGCTTATTTTGCTGCATGGAGGAAAAAGCCATGTATGATGAAAATAAGGCGCAGCGTACTGTTCAGTTTATTAATTGCTTAAAACACACCAAGGGACAGTGGCGAGGAGTTCCTTTTGAGCTTTTACCCTGGCAGGATAAAATAATCTGCGATATTTTTGGAACCGTGAAAGAAAGTGGTTATCGGCAATATAACACGGCTTACATTGAAATTCCAAAGAAAAACGGTAAAAGTGAATTGGCGGCGGCAGTTGCCCTATATATGACATGCGGTGATAGTGAGTGGGGTGCTGAAGTGTATGGCTGTGCTTCTGATCGCCAACAGGCATCCATTGTATTTGATGTAGCAGTGGATATGGTTGATCAATGTCCGGCACTTAAAAAAAGGATTAAACCGATTATGTCAGTAAAACGACTTGTGTATCAGCCAACCAACAGTTTTTATCAAGTTCTATCCGCAGAAGCTTATACTAAGCATGGACTGAATGTGCATGCGGTGGTATTTGATGAACTACACGCACAGCCAAACCGCAATCTCTATGATGTTATGACCAAAGGCTCCGGTGATGCGAGAACACAGCCACTATTTTTTCTTATTACTACTGCTGGCAATGACCGTAATTCAATTTGTTATGTAGTACATCAAAAAGCAAAAGATGTTTTAGAAGGTAAAAAAATTGACAAAACCTTTTATTCGGCTATTTATGGCATGGAAGATAACGATGACTGGGGCAAGGAAGAAAACTGGTATAAGGCCAATCCATCCCTTGGACATACCATTGATATAGAAAAAGTTAGAGCTGCTTTTCAGAGCGCCAAAGAGAATTTGGCAGAAGAAAATTTATTTCGTCAATTGCGGCTGAACCAGTGGGTCAAACAATCAATACGCTGGATGCAGATGGATCGTTGGGATGAATGTGCGTTTCCGACAGAACTCGATATGTTGCGTGGCAGAGAGTGTTATGGGGGCTTGGATTTATCTAGCACTACAGATATTACTGCGTTTGTTTTAGTGTTTCCACCACGAGATGAGGAAGAAAAATTTATTGTGTTACCATACTTTTGGATTCCGGCAGATAACCTTGCAACAAGAGTGAGGCGTGATCATGTGCCATATGATATTTGGGAGCAGCAGGGGTATATCAAAACCACAGAAGGGAATGTAGTACATTATGGATTTATCGAAGCGTTTATTGAGGAACTCAATACTGCGTACAACATCAAAGAAATTGCTTTTGATAGATGGGGCGCCGTCCAAATGGTGCAGAATCTTGAAGGTATGGGGTTTACGGTGGTACCTTTTGGACAAGGTTATAAGGATATGTCGCCAGCTTCTAAGGAACTAATGAAACTAGTATTAGAAAAGAAAGTGTCACATGGTGGCAATCCAGTGCTACGGTGGATGATGGATAACATTTATGTGAAGACCGATCCGGCTGGCAATATTAAACCGGACAAAGAAAAAAGCACCGATCGTATTGACGGTGCTGTTGCACTTATAATGGCGTTGGATCGAGCTATTCGGAATGGCGGTTATAGTGGTAGCGTATACGATCAACGGGGGATTTTGGTATTATAATTAGCAATCTACAATTTGTTTAACTACTTTCTGAGTTTCTCCTCCTGTATACTCGTAATTCATTGCGGTCACGAAGAACTGTAGGTTTAATTCCAAAGAAAGGCGGCTTTTGTTTTTGGTTGTATAGCCAAAGGGGAGCATAGCTGTTTTTACCATGCGACCTATGGTTTGCTTAACCGTATCATTAGATAAGTCTAGATCGCAAGTAGGATCGTTCAAACAATAATCTTCGACTTGCTTGGCGCAAGCAGACAATGCAGGACGACCATTTTCGGAAGCTTCAACAAATTTAATGCGAACGTCATCATCCCATATAATTTCGTCATAAATGTGTTTCGCAGACGAACTGTGTTGTATAACTTTGTTGGTTGGAAACGAGGTTACAAAAGAATCAAATGATGGTTTCATATGTTTATCCCTCTCTTTTAATTACTATAAGGTGCGATATGCAACCTTTAATAATAAGGTAACATATCGCACCTTTAATGTCAAATTATTTTTTTCAGGAGGTCATCGATGAATTTTTCATTCCTATCAAGACTTTTTAAAACAAGAGCCAGTCCTAAAAACAGTTCGTGGTTTAGTCCACCCAGCTTTTTCTTTGGTACAAGTTCTAGTGGTAAGGCGGTGAATGAAAAGATAGCACTGCAGACCACAGCGGTCTATGCCTGCGTTCGGATATTAGCAGAAACCATTGCTTCTTTGCCATTTCATACGTATAGATATACCCTAAATGGCAAAGAAAAAGCCATTGAACATCCCATATATTATTTGCTCCATAGTGAGCCAAATCCAGAGATGACTTCATTTGTGTTTAGAGAAACACTTATGAGTCATCTTTTATTATGGGGAAATGCATATGCACAGATTATTCGTGACGGTCGCGGGCGAGTTCTTGGCTTGTATCCACTTCTACCTAACAGGATGAGCGTTAACCGTAATAATCAGGGTGAACTTGTCTATCAATATGAAAAAGATGGGCAGACATATTTTTTGCGCAGTTATGAAGTTCTACATATTCCAGGGCTTGGTTTTGATGGCCTTATTGGTTATTCTCCAATAGCTATGGCGAAAAACGCAATTGGTATGGCCATTGCAACAGAAGAATATGGTGCTAAGTTCTTTGATAATGGTGCAAATCCTGGTGGTGTGTTAGAGCATCCCGGAGTGGTTAAAGATCCGGCAAGGATTAGAGAAAGCTGGAATGCTGTTTATCAGGGAAGTAGCAATGCACATAGGGTCGCGGTATTAGAGGAAGGTATGAAGTTTCAAAGTATTGGCATACCGCCAGAACAGGCTCAGTTTTTAGAAACGCGTAAGTTTCAGTTAAATGAAATCGCCCGTATTTTTCGTATTCCGCCGCACATGATTGGCGACCTTGAAAAATCTAGTTTTTCAAATATTGAGCAGCAATCCTTAGAATTTGTAATGTACACCCTAGATCCATGGGTAGTGCGCTGGGAACAAGCTATACAAAGAGCCCTATTTACTGAAAATGAGAAAAGACAGTATTTTGTTAAATTTAATGTTGATGGACTTTTGCGCGGTGATTATCAGAGTAGGATGAATGGCTATGCTGTTGGTAGACAAAATGGCTGGTTATCAGCCAATGACATTAGGGAATTAGAAAACCTAAACCGTATACCAGAAGATTTAGGTGGTGACTTATACCTTATTAATGGTAATATGACAAAACTTAAAGATGCGGGAGCGTTTGCTAATAACAAAATAGAAGCAACAAAGGAGGTAAATAAATGAAAAAGTTTTGGAATTGGATAAAAAACGAAGATACCCGAACCATTTATTTTGACGGCTACATTGCTCAAGATAGCTGGTTTGACGATGACATTACACCGAAAAAATTCAAGGCCGAGCTTTTATCAGATAGCGGAGATATTTCGGTATGGCTTAATTCACCAGGTGGAGATGTTTTTGCAGGAAGTCAAATATACACAATGTTAAAAGAATACGCAGGAAAAGTAAGTGTTAGAATTGATGGACTAGCTGCAAGTGCAGCCTCAGTGATCGCTATGGCAGGTGATGAAATAATTATGTCGCCGGTAGCAATGATGATGATTCATAATCCAGCAACTGTAATTTTTGGTGAAGCTGCAGACCTTCAAAGTGGTATAAAAATGCTTAGCGAAGTAAAAGAAAGTATTATTAATGCTTATGAGCAAAAAACTAATTTACCGAGAAATAAAATATCTAATATGATGGACGCAGAAACCTGGTTTAGTGCTCAAAAAGCAGTGGAACTAGGCTTTGCAGATAAAATCCTCTACGCACCTGAAACTAATGATGCGAAAGAGGGTTTTATTTTTGACAAAATGACAGTAACAAACTCTCTAATTAATAAGCTACCTAAATCCCAAAAAGAATCAGTAGATATTTTTACAGGTACGGACTATAAAGACTTAATGAAACGACTAGAGCTATTAAAACAATAAAATTGGAGGAATTATTATATGAATAAAATTTTAGAACTACGTGAAAAACGTGCAAAGCTTTGGGACAGTACCAAAGCTTTTTTAGATTCAAGACGAAATGAAAATGGTTTATTATCAGTAGAAGATACGACTACCTATGAAAAAATGGAAGCTGACGTTATAAACTTAGGGAAAGAAATAGATAGATTAGAACGACAAGCTGTACTAGATTTAGAACTATCTAAGCCAACTTCTACTGCAATAACAAATAAACCAAGTCAACATCAAGATAATGAAAAAAACGGTCGGGCCTCAAACGAATACAAAGCTGCATTTTGGAAATCCATGCGTAACAAAAATAACTTTGAAATTCACAATGCTTTACAGGTTGGAACAGACAGCGAAGGAGGATATTTAGTACCAGATGAATTTGAACAAACCCTTATTGAAGCACTAGAAGAAGAAAATATTTTTAGACAATTAGCTAAAGTAATAACAACATCTTCGGGTGATAAAAAAATTCCTGTAGTTGCAAGTAAAGGCACAGCCTCATGGGTAGATGAAGAAGGTGCAATTCCAGAATCAGATGATGGTTTCGGTCAAGTATCTATTGGAGCATATAAACTAGCAACTATGATTAAGGTGTCGGAAGAATTGCTAAACGATAGTGTATTTAATCTAGAACAATATATTGCTAAAGAATTTGCAAGACGTATTGGAGCTAAAGAAGAAGAAGCCTTCTTTGTTGGTGATGGTTCAGGTAAACCAACAGGCATTTTTAATGAAATTGGTGGTGCTGGAATTGGAGTAACAGCATCAAGTGCTACATCAATAAGCATGGACGATATCATGGATCTTTTCTACTCGTTAAAATCACCTTATCGTAAAAATGCTGTCTTTGTAACCAACGACGCAACTATTAAAAACATCAGAAAATTAAAAGATGGTAATGGTCAATATTTGTGGCAACCCTCGGTTACAGCTGGTCAGCCAGATACAATTTTAAATAGACCAGTAAAAACCTCAGCTTATGTGCCGAGTATTGCTGCGGGAGCAAAAATAATTGCGTTTGGAGATTTTAGCTACTATTGGGTAGCCGATCGTCAGGGAAGAGCCTTTCAAAGATTAAATGAACTTTTTGCCGCAACGGGACAGGTCGGCTTCAAGGCAACACAGCGTGTTGATGGCAAGCTCATATTAAATGAGGCAATTAAAATATTGCAAATGAAAGCATAATGAGGTGAAACTAAATGACGATAAAAAATTACTCAGAACCAGGTGGCGATAAATGGGTAGTTAATGGAGTCTTAGAAATAACTCAAGAAGGTAATTTACTTATAAACGGCTTGCCATTAAAAAGTATAGAAAATCAAAAAGAAAGTGCAGCTACAACTATTGCTGATTTAAAGATGGACTTTAACAAATTACTTGCAAATTTAAAACTAGCTGGTCTTATGGAAAAAGATAATGAATAATGCGGTAATTAGCGTGGCTGAAATAAAAGAATATTTAAGAATAGACGGCGAGGAGGAAGATAACCTTCTCGCTGATTTATTATTAGCCGCTAAGGAGCATTGCGAAAACTACTTAAACGCAAGTTTACCAAATGAAATACCAACTTCAATTAAGCAAGCGATACTAATTTTAATCGGGCACTTCTACGAACAACGTATTGGTGAAGACATTCCTAAAGTAGTTTATACCTTGCTTTCACCGTATAGGGCTTATAAATGGTAGGTGAAGATATGAATCCAGGAGAGTTAAACTGCCGAATTAATTTATTAAAACCAGTAAAAGAAGTAGATGAACAAGGTGGTTATGATGTTAAATATGCAAAAATTACAGCCCTGTGGGCAAAGATCACAGCTAAAACTTCTAAAAGTGTAGACAAATATGAGCAATTAGTACCTGAAATATTACACAAAATTATTATTCGTTATCGCAGTGATATAAACATAGATGATCGCTTTGAGTACAAAAACAGAATTTTTGAGCAGCTTGGACCGCCGATAAATGAAGGTGAACGAAAAGCATATCTAATATTAGAGTGCCGGGAGGTCGTAAAAGGTGAAAATTAAACTTAGAGTTACAGGTATAGATAAATGTTTAAAATTTGGCGAATTAATTACAAGTAACGTAAGCCAGGCTATTGAAAAAGAAACTCAAGCAGGTGCAAAGGAAATTCAAAAACGTGAGCAAGCTTTAGCGCCGATAAAAACCGGTAAACTTAGAAAAAGCATTGTAAACCGTAAAGGTAAATATGGCATTTCAAGAATGGTAAGAGCAAAAGCGCCACATGCTCCGCTTCAGGAATATGGAACTAAGCGAGGCGTTAGAGCTAAATATTTTTCTAAAAGAGCACGTGAAGAATTGCTGCCAAGCATAAAAGATAAAATTCGTGCAGCTGTTAAGCGTGAGGTGAAAAATTGAAGCGATCGCCTGTAACGGCCTTAAATAAGGCGTTATATACAAGGCTTAAAAATATCTTTAAAACCCCTGTATATGATTTTGTCCCAGTGGGTAAAAAACCACCATATATAGTGCTAACAGATACTCAAACACAAAATTGGCAAACAAAAACCATCGAAGGTGCGGTAGTATCGGCAACAATTAAGATCATTAGTGACTATCAAGGGGATAAAGAAGTGGCCGAACTAGCAGATAAAATAATTTTAGCTATTAATAAAGCATCACTAGAGCTAAGTGACGCTTGGCAAATTGTACTTTTTAACTTAGACAGTTATTGTATAGAACGCTTAGAAACACAACGTGAAGCTACCATAATACTGCGTTTTACAATTATAGATACAAAGGAGTGATAAAATAATGGCTTTACTTCCAAGTGATGGAGTAGATTTCTTGCTAAAAGTAAATACAGGATCAGAAGAAAATCCAAGCTGGATAACCATTGGTGGACAAAGAGGTGCAACACTAAGCATGACTGCTGCAATGATTGATGCGAGCAATAAAATGTCAGGAGCATGGACTACTAGTGTGCCGGGACTTATGAGCTGGAGCATAGATGCAGATGCGGTAATTCTAACAGATATCGCAGGTATGGCAGTAGAAGCAGGTAGACAATGTTTACTTTCTTCCTTTTATAATAGAAAACTTGTGCATGTTCGTTATGTAAGAAAAGATGGTAGTAAATTTCAAGGTTATGCAGCTATTACAGATTTATCTGAAGAAGCACCACATGATGATGTGGCAACTTATAAAATTAAACTTGAAGGCAGTGGTGCCCCAGAAGAAGTAAATGGCATGAGGCAAGTAGAAACGGCAACTGTAGCAGGTAAAGTAACTTCTAGTGGTAATGCTATTTTTACAATTACAGCATTGGGACTAACTAACTCATTAAAAGTAATAAGTGTAGAAGTTACAGAAAAAGATTCTGCTGCAGTTGTAGCGCAAAAAGCTCGTGAAGCCTTAGAAGCAGATAGCGAAATAACTAAAATCTTTGATATCAATGGTATTGGCGCAGCAATAGTATTAACTAAAAAGCTTGCTGAAGATAACGATGCAACGTTAAATATAGCAATAGCAAATGACACCTGTAAAGGTTTAACTATAGCGCCATACTCAAAACATATAACCCCGGGAATTGCACCTAGTTTAAATTAAACTTAGGAGGAGATTTATTTGACAGGACCTGTATATATAACAATTGGCGGTAAAGAAAGAAATCTTAGATATGACATTAATGCTGCTGCAGAAATGGAAGAATTAATGGGTGGTAAATCACTATTATATGTGATGAGCAATCCAATGGCAGCAGGTTTTTCAGCAATTAGAATTTTACTGTGGGGAGGGCTAAAGCACGCAGAAAAAGGCCTAACTTTACAACGAGTAGGATTGATGATGCAAGAATATATGGAGGCAGGCGGAACAATAGAAACACTTGCTGCAAAAATTGGTGATGCTGTACGTAAATCTAAAATAATGGGTGAAGAAACTGAAAATCAAGTAGAAAGTAGTGAGCTGGGAAACGGGAAATAACTACTGTAACAGAGTGGATTGAGGTTATGGAGCCGGTAGCCTATGGCGCGTTAGCACTAAAACCTTGGGAGTTTGGTAGATTAACTTTTGGCGAATTTCAAGGTTTAATAGATGGATACATTTGGAGAACTGAGCAGAAGCAAATTGCTAATGCAAGATTGGTGGCACCAATAATAAACACTTGTACGAGCCATGAATTAAAAAGACCAGTTACAGTAGAAATGCTTATGGGGATAGATGCTGTAAATAAAAAACAGGTTAAAAAGACTAAAAAAGAAATGCAAGCTGATATAACAAAACTAGTAGCAGAAGTGGGGTGATAAAGTGGCTGGAAATGCATCTATGACTATATTTATTGGTGGAGATAATTCAGACTTTATAAAAAAGTGGGAAAGTACTAAACGTGCTTTAAAAAGAGGCCTTGGTTCTGAAGCAATGTCGTTTTCTGAAAGTATAGTAGAAGGCTTTGCAGCCGCAACTGCTGCTATGGGAGCTTTAGGTATTGCCAGTATCAAGATGGCAGGAGATATGCAAGCAAATAAAAAGGCTTTTTCTACATTACTTGGAGATAGTCAACAGGCAGAAAAGTTCCTTGGAGACTTAGCTAAATTCGCTGCTGAAACTCCCTTTGAACTTCCAGGACTTGCAAATGCCTCAAAAAAACTATTAGCCTTTGGTTTTTCAGCTCAAGATATTATACCGATGATGGCCGCAATTGGTGATGCAGCCGCAATGCTTGGTGTAGGTCAAGAAGGTATAGATAGGCTAACCTTAGCAATAGGGCAAATGCAGGCAAAAGGTAAAGTATCGGCAGAAGAAATAATGCAGCTGGCGGAAGCTGGCATCCCCGCTTGGAAGTTTCTCGCCGATGCCATTGGAACAGATATTCCAACCGCGATGAAGATGGCTGAAAATGGAGCAATAGATAGTACTACTGGTATTAATGCTGTATTAATTGGAATGCAAACAAAGTTCAAAGGTGGAATGCAAGGCTTATCGCAAGAAATACCAGGACTATTTTCAACGATAAAAGATAATGTTTCTGCTGTTATGCGTGAAATTGGCGATAAGCTAATTGCTGCTTTCAATATAAAAGAAAAAATGAAGGATGTTGTAGATTACCTTGACCAGTTTGCAATGTATGTAAAAAATAATGGTATTAATGAAGCATTGAGAAATTTAATACCTAAAGAATTATCCTTAGCAATTTTTGTAGTAGCAGGAGCTCTTGTTGGTGCTGCAATTCCAGCAGTTATTAGCTTTGGTATAGCTTTATGGACAGCGCTAGGACCGTTGCTACCTTTTATTGCGGCTGGAGCTGCTTTGGCTGCAGTAGCCTGGGCGATTTGGCAAGCTTGGGAACCGTTAGGTGAGCTTTTTAGTAGTGTTTGGAATGAAGCTGTAAGCTACACACAACAAAAATGGGCAGAATTAAAAAGTTTAGTTTTCAGTGGTGTAGCAAGTGTAATTAATGCTGTTATGCCACTTATTAATTTATTTGGTGGTAGTTTGCAAACTGCAGCCACAAACTGGCTTAGTGATGTTTCACAAAGTGCAGCAATAGCTAGTAATGAAGCAGCAGAAGCTACCGAAAGAGTTGCGCAAGCCTCGCAGCAAATAAAGGCAGCTTTTTCAGGGATTAAAGAAAAGCTACTTGGTGGAGCAGAAGAAATTAAAAATAGTGCTACTAAACTAAATATAACCTTTACTGGTTTAACATCAAATGGTAACGAAAATAGTACAGCTAAAATAAGTGTTCCAAATGGTGGTGCAATAAATGGCAGTAGTGAATGGGATAAACTAGAAAGAAAAGCCGAGCAAGTTAGTAAAGCAATAGAAGATCAATGGGTGCAAACGACAAAAACAGAAGCGGAGCAATTAGATATATGGCTCAATCAGCAATTGGCAGCTTTAGAAGAAACAAAAGGTGCTAATGAAAATTACCAAAGAGACTTAGAAAGATTAGAAGCAACTTATTCTGTACGGCGACGTAAAATAATGCTTGAAGAAGAGAAAAAACGAAATACCATTTTAGACCAAGCCGCGGATACAGCAAAGGCCTTAGAAAATAAACTTGGTGCAATTGGTTTATCTGGAGTGCAAAAACAAAAATTTGATATAGAAGTTGATGTTAATTCTCAGCTTGAAGCTGTGAGTCGTAAGTATCGCGATTGGATTACAGAATATGCAGCTGCTACAAATGAACAAAAAGAAATATTTCGCTCAGCATGGGAAGCAAATGGCATCCAATTTGAAACTACTGAAACTGGTATGATTAATTTCAGCAAACAAATATCTGCAGAACAAGTAGCAATAGAAAAAGAAAAAAACCAAAAAATTAAAGATTTACATTATGAAAGAGTTAAGTTTCAAGAAGACTTAGATGCTGCAAGAGAAGCTGGCGATATAAAAAGATTTCAAGAATTGCTTACAACTGAGCAGGCAATGCTTGCTCAAGAGCTTGCAGGTAAGCAAAAATATATTGATGCTTACTATGAAGTTTGGAAAGCATCACATCAATCGGCCATGGATATTATGGCACAGAAAATAACTGGTATTTATGAAGGACTAAGCACGTGTTTTTCAGATATTATTACTGGCACAAAATCTATTGGGGAAGCGTGGCAAGACTTGGGTAAAAGCATAATGAAAATAATTGCAGATATCGCAGCAAAATGGCTTGCAAGTAGAATTGTTATGGGATTATTTCCTTCATTAGGCAGCGTAGCTAATACTAATTCTTCAAATAGTAAAAATACATTAACAAGTAAAATGAAATTTGCAGCAGGCGGTAATTACCCTGGAGGACTCGCTTTAGTAGGTGAAAAAGGACCAGAGCTAATTAATTTTAATCGAGGTGGACATGTATTTACTGCTGAACAAACAAAAGGCCTGTTAAATGGCAATAATAACAGACCATCTATAATCAATATGAATATAACTACTCCCGATGCAAGTAGCTTTAGACGAAGTCAAGCACAAATACTTGCTGAAGCTAATACAGCATTAGCCTTAGGAAGGAGAAACTTATAATGGCAGTGGCTTTTCATGAAGTTCAATTTCCACCTGATATATCTTATGGTGTTACTGGTGGACCAGAATATTCTACAGATATTGTGGTTACTAGCTCAGGCTATGAGCAACGAAATATAAATTGGTCCCAAGCAAAAGGAAAATATCAAGCAGCGCATGGAGTTAAAAATGAAAATCAAATGAGAAAACTATTAGCATTTTTTCGTGCTAGACGCGGAAAGGCATATGGTTTTCGTTTTAAAGATTGGCTAGACTATACTGGCATAAAACAGATTGTTGGTATAGGAGATGGAAAGACAAGTTCTTTTCAATTAACAAAAACCTATACCGATGATGGTGGTTATACAGAGGTTAGGAAAATAAGAAAGCCGGTAGTTGGTAGTGTGAAAATATACGTTGCTGGAGCTGAAGTTTTAACTGGATGGTCGGTTAATTTTACTAATGGTATTATTAATTTCATCGCTCCTGTAGCAATAGATAATATAGTTACCGCAGATTATGAATTTGATGTACCAGTTCGCTTTGATACAGATCATTGTCCGCAATCTATAAAAGACTGGAATATCTATAGTTGGGACAATATTCCCTTAGTTGAAATACGTGTTTAGGAGGAAACGATATGGCCGTACCAACCTCGGTTATACACATATATAACGGCTCTGTAACCCTTGGTGGGTCAGATGGAAATATGGTAACTGAAACAGCAGTTGGTGGCAATAGAATTTTAATAGAACTAAACAGGTCTTCGGAATCTAATCTAATTAGATTAGCAATACGAGCCACAACAGCGCCCTGCTATCTTATAAAAATAACTTCACTAAATAATAAAATACTACTATCTTTAGATGCTATTAACTGGACTAGTGAAATTAAAATATTTTCAGTAGGTACAGTTAATAGCATCTTTTTTGTAAAATCTTTTGCTGAAGATGATGAATCCTATGGAGACATAGTAGGTGCTTTAACGATAGAGTTTTATGCACCGGTTTAAAGGAGGTTAATATGGGTTTACATTTTTATCTTGGTGGATCTGAAGGAGCAACTGACGGTACACTTATATCAAAGGGAGATTTATCTGCTCCAGTAATATTTGATGGTATGTATCCAGGTACAAGTTCAGTAACTGTAACTAGAAAGATATGTATTAGAGCAGATGCGGGTGAAACTTGGCGAGATGTAAACATTCAGCTAAAAAACAATGTAAATCAGCGCTTAAGAATAAGTGTAATTTCAAAAGGCTGTCAAGGCTGGGTAAGTTCTAACCCACCGGGTTTATATTCGTTGTTTTTGCCTGAATTAACAGGTGTAAATATTGCTTTTAATGTAACCGCAACTGCAGTGTCTACGGAAAACAATAGCCCAGATACTTCAGTATCTTTAATTGCCTTTGGGAGGTTGATCTAATTGGCCCATTTAAGAATATATACTGGAGGAACTCCGGGATTAACAGATGGAACTGAAGTAGTTCCAGGTGCGAACTATATTGATGCAAGTGGATTATATCCTTATACAGAACTAATAATTCCAATATGTTTGCGTTGTGATGCTGGCTTTAATGCAACAGGGGTAACTATTACAAAAGGTAGTAATAGCTCTTTTCAGACATACCCTTTCTTTTCTACAACTTTTTCCACTTTAAATGCTTATCAAAGCTATAAAACCTCTGGTTCAATGACCTCGCAATTAACATTGAATACAATAGGTAATACCAATATAATGTTTCTTTTGTGTCTAGTTACTCAAGGAGTTGCAAAATCACAAGAAAATGATATTGTAGATCTTTTTTCTATTTCCTTTACTGAGGTAGTACTATAGTGGCAATAAATTTTACCATAGGAGCAAATAGAAAGTTTAACATAAACACAAAAGAAGAACATAGTGGTGATGTAAAGCGCGCTTGGATAAATAGCGATATAAATTTAATAGGAAAACGAACCTTTTTATCAACTAGTAATATAGAATACCTAGCAGATTTAAAAAGAGTTTGGTCTCCGGGAGGTATAGTCTTTCAAGGAAAAAGAGATTTTAAAACCAATAATAATACAAACTATTATGCTGACATAATAAGAATTTGGACACCGGGAGGACTAACTTTTCAAGGTAGAAGAAAATTTTATATTAATGATAATATAGAATATTTAGGCGATACTTTTAGAATTGTTAATGTAACCTTAGAAAACTTTAACATTAAAGTTTATATCACTAGGAGAATTCTTCAGCCACCAGGAGTTCCTTGGCTGCAAACTGACGTTACAACAGTAGCTTGGTGTTGGAAATTAACCTTGCAAGATGGCACAATACTAGGCTTTACTAATCACGATAATGATCTTCATATAAACAATATAACTTATGAAGCAAGTAGTGGCTTTGAACCAACTACGGTAGATACAACAAGTGATATGTCCACAGATAATCTTGAAGTAAGTGGCGTTATAGATAGCGAGCGTATTATAGCCAAAGATATTGCAAACGGTCGCTTTGATTTTGCCGAAGTTGAGATTTTTTTATGTAATTGGATGAAGCTAACTGATCCAATTATGATGTTAAGGCGGGGCACAATCGGGAGAATATCTCATGGCAAAAATGGCTTTCAAGCGGAAATACGTGGTTTATTAGAGGCTTTCCAGCAAACGACGGGATTACTTTATCAAAAACAATGTAGGGCACAATTTGCAGACGATAAATGTAAGCTAAGCAAAGGTTTTTATACCTTCAATGGTACTATAACTTCTATATCACCAGAAGGTGTATTTACAACAAATTTAACACAAGCTGAAGACTTTTTTAGTTACGGGATTATTACATTTTTAAGAACTGGTGAACAAATGGAAGTAAAAAAATATACCCAAACTGGAGGCGAAATAATGCTTTTCTTGCCAGTGTTGGATATAAAAATAGGTGATGACTTTAGCATCGTAGCAGGCTGTGATGGGAATTTATCTACTTGTAAAACAAGGTTTAATAATGTAATTAACTTTCGTGCAGAGCCATTCATACCAGGAAATGATTTAATGGTATCATATCCTGGTAAACAAGATTGTGCAACTATTACAGAAAACCAAGCTGGAAATGTATTAAATCTTAAATGGGGTGGTTAATAATGAAACGAGTTGACATTGTAAAGGAGGCAAAAAGTTGGTTGGGAACAAAATGGCAACATCAAGCTTGTTTGAAAAATGTTGCTTGTGATTGCGTGGGATTAATAAAAGGAATTTATCAAGAATTAACGGGAATAAAAGTAGAAATAACAACAAATTATCCTGCTGCTTGGTATCTTTTTAAAAAAGAAGAATGGCTTTATAAAGAAGCAAAAGAGCATTTAATAGAAATAGATATACAACAAATTAGGCCTGGAGATATATTAGTTTTTGGTTTTTACAAGCATCCTGCTAGTCATGTTGGAATTTTAACTGAGCAAAGTACTTTTATTCATAGCTATCAAGATATAGGACAGGTTATAGAGACAAGTTTAGATGAACCTTGGCAAAATAGGTTAAGATATGCATTTTCTTTTTACGGTGTTGAAGATTAATGGCTACTTTACTTTTGGCAGCTATACCAGCAAACTCATTTTGGAGTGCTGCCTTAATTATGCTCGGTGGGTACATAGACAGTCAGCTTTTTGGTGCTAATGTAAATCAGGAAGTAGGAAAAGTTAACGATTTTCAGATGCAGACCGCTTCGTATGGTACAGCGATACCTTTAATTGTTGGGACAAGTAGGACAACAGGTAATGTAATATGGACAACTAAATTTGTTGAGCATACGAAAACAGAAACTCAAACTCAAGGGGGTAAAGGTGGAGGTGGTAAAACTAAAACCACAACAACCACGTATTACTATACAATCAGCCTAGCGGTTGGTATTTGCCAAGGACCAATAAATTCAATAGGCAGGGTATGGGCTGATGGTAAGCTAATAAACTTGTCTAATTATCAACACACAATATATTACGGTAATGAAGAGCAAACACCAGATAATTGGCTTGAAGCAATAGAAGGGAACGGAAATGTACCAGCGTTTAGAGGTTTAGCATATATTGTTTTTAAAAACCTCAATATAAGTGAATTTGGTAATAGAATACCGTCATTTAGTTTTGAAATAACAAGAACCATCACTGACTTGAAAGCTTTAGTTGAAACAATATCAATAAATTCTGGGTTGCAATATTCTGATGTAGACGCCTCTGATTTACAAGGAATACAAGTAATAGGACTAGAGTCAGCGGGTGATAAAACGGGTAGAAGTATTATTGAACAATTACAATCAACTTTTATGTTTGACGCAATAGAAAGAAATGGGAAAGTTGTTTTCAAACGTAGAAGTAGTAATGTTGGCTATGAAGTTAGTGCTGACTTATTAGGGGCTTATGAAACTACTCCAGCTGAAGAACCATATAAAATTGAATATAAAGATGAACGTGAACTACCAAGAAGACTTACAATTAATTATTTATCTAAAGATAAAGATTATCAACAAGGCACAATGTCGGCATATAGGCAAATAACTAAAAGTAAAAATGAACAAACCATTAATATTAAGATGGTACTAAGTGATTCAGAGGCTAAACAATTAGCAGAATTAAGGCTTTTTGAACTATGGCAAAGCCGAAAAACATTATCAATAAACCTATCTAATACATTTGGTTGGGTATTACCTGGTGATATATTAAAGTTACCAATAAATGATGAAAAACAAAATTTTATGATTACTAAAACAACCTACGGAAAACCAGGTTTGATAAAGATTGAAGCAGTAGCAACAGCTTTTGAGGTATATATAGTATCAGGGAGAAAAGTCGATTGTGAAACTAATCCTGTAATACCAAGTGCGCCAGGTGAGATCATCAGTAAAATAGTAGATTTACCCTTATTACCTGGAGAAACCTCGACAGACAGAATTTTTATAGCATGTGAAGTTAAAGGTGTGTTTTATGGAGCTAATATTTTTCGTTCAAGTGATGGAGGTGCAACTTGGTTGTTTGTTGATCAGTCAACGCAATTATCCACAATAGGTAATACATTATCTGTATTACCTCCAGGTAATACAATAACCTGGGATGAAAATTCAACAATAGATATAAAACTAACAAATGGTACATTAGAAAGCAGACCTGCGATTGATGTCTTAAACAACTTTAATGCAGCTTTAATAGGAGAGGAAATTGTACAATTTAGACAAGCAGAGTTAATAAGTGAGGACACGTATAGGTTATCGGGTTTATTACGTGGTCGACTAGGTACTGAAGACCAAATATATAATCATAATATAAATGAAACTTTCATCATGCTAGATACTTTAAAAATGCTAAACTATTCTAGCTCAGATTTGTATTTAGATAAGCTATATAGAGTAGGTCCCGTAACCTTACCTGTAACTGATGAAACTTATATTGATTATATAATTAATATAAAAGGTATAGGTGCAAGGCCATATTCCGTGTGTCATGTGACATCTAGTAGAGACATAATAGGAAACTTAACTATAAGTTGGATTCGACGTACACGCATTAATGGAGATTGGAAGCCTTATACCGATGTGCCCCTTGGTGAAGCAATAGAAGCTTATGAAGTTGACATTATTTTAAATGAAAAAATATTAAGAACTATATCTATTAATAAACCACAAGCAATCTATACGGCAAGTCAGCAAATAGATGACTTCGGAAAAGTACAAGCAAGTATTAAGGTTCGAATTTATCAAATCTCTGAAGTCTATGGTAGAGGGGCAGTAAAGGAGGAGATTTTGTGAGTACAAATAACACGCCAAGACTGGGGCTTCCCTATATCATCGCCAGTCAAGCACAAAAAGAAGTAACCCATAATGATGCGCTGAATCTCATTGATTTACTGGTGCAGCCGGTGATAAAGGGCAGAACGAATATTCCGCCGGCGTCGCCAGCCGAGAGTGATGCATACATTGTGACCACAACCGCCAATGGTGCATGGATAGGGAAAGAAAATCAAATCGCATGGTTTATCGGCGGAGCCTGGCGCTTTATTGCTCCATTTGAGGGCATGTGGTTTTGGTCGGTTGCTGACGCAAGAGATTATATTTATCATGGGAATGCCTGGATGGCTAAATAGTGTTTAACAGTAGGAACGCTGGGTTATGAAACTGATCATTAAAAGTTTTATGTTTGATATAAAGGGGGATGAGAAATGATTGAGTATACTCAAATAGAGCTGCGCATCATGGCTTTGTTTTCAGCCATAGGCGCAGCTTTTTCCTTTCTTGTCGGCGGTGTCGACAAGTTGATTACGGCACTTCTTATTTTTGTTGTACTTGATTATGTGACAGGGTTAGCTGCAGCGTGGAAGACGGCATCACTCGACAGTAAGAAAGGTTTTGAAGGAATAAAGCGCAAGATCGTGATGTTACTGATAGTCATTTTGGCTCACTGGATTGATGTCAGCATATTTGGAGTTAGCACCTGTAGGTCCATGGTGATCTTTGCGTACCTGGGTAATGAAGGTTTGAGCATCGTTGAAAACTTGGATCGGATGGGATATGGAGCGTATATTCCCGGAATTCTTCGAGAGAAGCTTGCTCAGCTACGGCAAGAAAAAGAATCCTTAAATGACGGTAAGTAAATGGAGGGTGGAGTATGAAAGTAGTAATTGATCCGGGACATGCCGGGAGAAATATTGATCCAGGTGCTGTACACGGAGCAACAGGCTTGCAGGAAGCAGATGTTGCGCTAAGTGTTTCGCGGTTAGTAGAAAAATATTTGCTTGCGGTAGGATATGAGGTGAAACTAACCAGAACCGACTGGGAACAAGCAGAAACGGATGATTTAAGCTATCGGACTACTCTGGCGAATAACTGGGGTGCCGATATTTTTATTTCACTTCATTGCAATAGCGCATCCAATCCAAGCGCTAAAGGGTATGAAGTATGGACTTCGCCAGGGAATACACTTGGAGACAAACTGGCGGCATGCATATATAGGCAAATTGCTGTCGAGTTTCCTGACCGGGTAGGGAGAACTGATTACTCTGACGGTGATCCCGATAAAGAGTCACGATTTTATGTATTGGTTCATACCGATGCTCCAGCCTGCCTGGTGGAAATGGCGTTCATTTCAAACGATGCGGAAGCAGCCTTGTTGGCGGACGCTGAATGGCAGGACCGGTATGCGAGAGCGATTGCGCGGGGAGTGACTGATTATTTTGTAGCGATGGAGGGATAAGGTATGGTTAAGATATTCCGGCTATTACAAACGTGGATAACTGTCGTTAAGAAAAACAAGTGGATGATGGTGCTTGTTGTTTCCTTCCTAATAATATGTGCAATGCTTTACTGGCTTTGGCAATGCACTCAACAGGCAGAGGATCAATACCGGCATGCGGTAGTGTTGAAGCAAGAACAACTGGAACAGGAGCAGCTTTTACGCAGAGCGCTTAATATCTCACAGATGAATGCTAAGGAACTACAGGTGGCTTATGATGTAATGAAAACTAAGCCACCTGCTGCTAATTTTACCGTAAACGCACCATCACTGGAGGTCGCTTCTGAACAGGTGGTGGAGAGGATTAATAAGCAAGATGCGACCTTGCCACCAGCCACATTAGAAAAGAGCGACCGGACGGCGGTGGTCAAAAACGATACGGAATATAAGGTAGATGTACTGAAGATTAATCTGGATAAGACCTGGGAACTTTCTACAGGGCTAGGCATCCATCGCGGTGACGCCTATATTCCGTTTGGAGTGCAGCGAAACTATGCTCCGAATAAAGCTGTGGCGGCAGAAGTGCATCTGGTACCGGAGGATTTAGTGAGGGGAAAAGTAAAGACCTCCGGTTGGGAGGTCAAGTATGTGTTGCGGTATTAAATTTGAGTCTGGTTTACCAAGCAGGCCAATTGGTGCCAATAGTCCGGCTCCCAATACCGTTTAGCTGCTCCTGAAGTGGAGGGAGCTACAAAAATGGAGAATTTATCATCTTTCATTTGATGAAGTCCATAAGTGATTTTATCGGTTTTTAATTTGCGTTGATAGTGCCAACTGAAAAATAGGGCTGCTGATGCTTTCCCATTGAAACAGATTATTTTGGGGCGGAAAAGAGCCATTTTTTGAGTAAAGGCGTCCAGGTCATAGTCCTTTTGAGAAATTTTGGCATCTACACCGGCTGCTTTTTTTGCGACATCGGTTAATCCAATTCCATAGCGTAGCAACTCCAGGTATTCAGAAGTGTGCAGCAGGCGGTCTGTCAATCCTGTTTCATAAAGTATTCGCCAAAACATGTTATTTTCGCCTGCGTAATAGGAACCAAGTTTGGCCGAATGCTCAGCAACAGCTGTTCCGCAAATAATGAGCTTTAGATTTGGCTGTAAAAGATCTTGTAGAATATCTTGATTTAACAAAATTATCACCTCTAGTTATAAATATTTCCTATGAATTTAAATTTTCCTCTATCAACTTGACTTTACAAGGCTTTAGAGTGATATATAGTAATGAACTTTGATAGGAAGGAGCAAGCAATATGCGAGTCAGAATCATTGAACCTATAAGTGTTATAGCGCCAAAAAGTAAGCGAGTATGCGCCTATGCGCGGGTTTCTTCTGGGAGTGTTGCGCAAGGTGAGTCGCTAGAAAATCAAACCATATACTATCAGCACTTGATTGAAGCCAATCCAGAATATGAGTATGTTGGTATTTTTGCTGATCAAGGAATTACTGGCACTAAGGATGAGCGACCGGAATTTCAAAAAATGTTAGCGTTGGCTAGAGAAGGGAAACTTGACCGGATCTTAACGAAATCCATTTCGCGTTTTGCCAGAAATACAACGATTGTATTAGAACTAGTCCGAGAACTTAAAGAATTAGGCGTAGAAGTTGTTTTTGAAAAAGAAAATATTTCAACAATGACAGGGGATGGTGAGCTGATGCTTACCATCCTCTCTTCTTTTGCCCAAGAAGAGAGTAAAAATATTAGTGAAAACATAAAGTGGCATTATCGACGGAAGTTTGAAGAAGGAAAAGTCGCTATTAATACTACTCGATTTTTAGGATATGACAAAACTGAGCAGGGGGAATTGGTGATTAATCCTATTCAAGCACAAGTCGTCAAACGAATTTTCGCAGAATATGTTGCTGGCAAGGGTAGTTTTGTGATTGCTAAGGAATTAAATGCCGAAGGAGTTAGAACTGTGGCGGGTGGTAATTGGCATTCGAGCACAGTAATCAATATTCTTAAAAATGAAAAGTACAAAGGCGATGCCCAATTACAGAAAACTTACAGCAAGGATTATCTTACTAAGAAAAAGTGCATCAATCATGGGGAGATTGAAAGTTATTATATTGAAAATAACCACCCTCCAATTATAAGTAGAGAAATGTGGGAAGAAGCACAACAGCAGATTATTTTGCGGGGAAAAGCTAAAGGGCATAAGTTGGAAAATAAAGACCAATATTCTAATCGCTATCCGCTGACAGGGAAACTCTTATGCAGTAAGTGTGGTGCAACCTTGCGTCGACGGGTTTGGAATAGCAAATATTCTTGTAAAAAAGTTATGTGGCAATGCAGCACATATATTCAAGAAGGAAAAAATTCCTGCTCAGGTACAACAATTGAAGATGATGAGATTGGCAGGATGAATATACAAAAAGAAACTCTTGTTGAGGAGGTTTTTAAAAATGGCAAGAAATATTACCGTTATACCAGCAAAAGCGAACCGGACAAATTTAGCAGAAAACCTAAAGTTACAGAAAAAACGAGTAGCCGCGTATTGCCGGGTATCGACCGATCAGGCCGAGCAGTTATCAAGCTACGAAGCCCAGGTTAAATATTACACAGCATATATTGAAGGTAATCCTGAGTATGAATGTGCTGGCATTTATGCGGATGAAGGGATTAGTGGTACGAATACAAAAAAACGTGAGCAGTTTAATCGAATGATTGAAGACTGCAAGGCTAGAAAAATTGATATGGTTATAACAAAATCTATTTCACGATTTGCCAGAAATACCTTGGATACTTTAACTTATGTTCGGCTTCTCAAAGACCTGGGAATTGAAGTGTTTTTCGAGAAGGAAAATATAAAAACGCTTGATAGCAAGGGAGAAGTGCTTTTGTCAATTCTCAGTTCGCTAGCGCAAGACGAGTCGAGGTCAATTTCTGAAAATAGTACGTGGGGAATTCGTCGACGGTTTGAGCAAGGGAAACTGCACATCAATCACACTAAATTTTTAGGATATGACAAAGATAAAAATGGCAATCTGGTTATTAATCCGAAGCAGGCGAAGATTGTAAAACGCATATATAAAGATTTTCTTGATGGAAAAGGTGCCAATCGCATTGCAAGGGAATTAGAAACTGACGGTACTTTAAACTGGAATGGCAAAGCCAAATGGTATGAAGGTAGCATCAGGAAGATGCTTACCAACGAGAAATATAAAGGTGATGCACTGCTCCAGAAGACCTATACGGTTGATTTTTTGAGTAAGAAACGCGCGGACAACAATGGTGAAGTGCCGCAGTACTATGTGGAAGACAGCCATCCAGCCATTATTGACAAAGAAATGTGGGAAGCGGTACAGTTAGAAATGGAGCGAAGAAGAAACTTTGCATTGAAGTATGGCATTCAGAAGCTTGAATATGCTACAACCGATAATCCTTTTGCGGGTAGAGTAATTTGCGGATCTTGTGGCCGAGTTTTTGGTAGGAAGGTCTGGAACTCTACCAGTGAAAAACTTAGAAGAATAGTCTGGCAGTGCAATGGTAAATATCTGGCGAAGGGTGAAAAGGGCTGCGGAAGTAGACATATTGACGATGGCGTTTTATATCAGGCATTTTTAAATGTGTTCAATATGATGGCCGAAAACAAGGATTATTTTCTCGACAAATGGAAAGGAATGCGGGAAAGTGATAGTTCGCTTCAACGCTACAAAGCAAAGCAGTTTGCAAAAATCATAGCGGAGACAGGGCGAATCAGCGGATTTGATATTGAGATATATTTTGCGCTAACGGAAAAAGTAGTAGTTCATGGTGAAGGCAGACTGATGGTGGTTTTGCTTGACGGCACAGAGGTTGAATGTACAATTGAATAGGAAGCAAACAGGCCGGTTGGGATTACTGTGTAAGTAGTCTTGATCGGCTATTTTTTATTTTCGCTAATTTTTTCTAAAAAAACTTATTTAATGTCTTTGTTGACGTCATATTGTGTCGTTCTGATGTGCTATACTTCTATTATACAAGGAGGAATATTATGCCAGGTACAGATAAAATTACTCGTATTCTAATCTTGTTTTATCGATTGAGCAGAGGTGAGTATATTGATAAAGCTGCTTTTGCTGCCGAACATAATATCACTGAACGTTCTTTTGATAGGGACGTGGAAGATATACGAATTTTTCTTAGTGAGATATATACAAGGAATGAATTAGTCTTTGACAAAGAACATAATGCTTATTGTATAACCGGTTGCCATCGGGTTGATTTATCTGGTGTAGAGATACTGGCTTTACTGAAAATACTGATAAGCAGCCGAGCTTTCCGTAAAGATGAAATAGTAGGGATGGTTTCAGCAATCAGTAGTTTAACTCCTACTGATAAGAAGGAAAAAATCTCACAGTTACTGTTTAGTGAGATGGATAGTTATATTTCTCCACAGCACAATAAAGCTATTTTAAAACTTCATTGGGATTTGGAGCAATGTATTTTAAAACAACAAATTATTGACTTAAAGTACTATAAGGCCAACGGTGAGCAAGTAAAACGCAGAGTATTACCTATTTCAATAGTGTTCTCTGAACATTATTTTTATTTAGTGGCTTTTCGCGATAATGAAAAATTTGACTATCCAGCATTTTTTAGATTAGACCGGATTGAGTCATTTGTATTAACTGCCGATAGATATTCTCAAAAACTGCTTGAACAATATAATGTGGGCACTATGAAACAATGTGTTCAGTTTATGTACGCAGGTAATTTACTGGATATAAAATTAAAATGTCTTGCGAGTGCGTTAGAAGCAATATTGGACAGGCTTCCCAATGCAAAGTTAATTGAAAGAAGCGGAATTTCTGTTATTATTACGGCAAAAGCATTTGAAAATGGGTTTATTCGCTGGGTATTGAGTCAGGGAAAGGCAGTTGAAGTTTTAGAGCCGCTTGATTTTAGAGAAAAAATCAAAAATGAAGTAATTGATATTTTAACTATATATCAACAGAAAGGATGCTGAGTATGGCGAAACAAATAAGATTTCCTCTTTAAATGGCTAATGGTGTTAAAGTTCGTA